>ERZ1292630.7-Hain-H41-02um-R3-7-length-307040-cov-14_pt2 | contig 249433 bp, 203 predicted proteins | sample MGYA00564408_ERZ1292630 | MGnify/ENA primary metagenome ERZ1292630 (study PRJEB36523, sample SAMEA6512641) | groundwater metagenome | collected 2019-01-08 | study: AquaDiva: Metagenomics assemblies of 32 groundwater samples
CGTTTGAAAGACCATCCGTGACGCCTGCACCTCCTTTAGCAGAGGCTCCTTTCGAAACGTTTGAGACCGAAAGGACTGCCCCGACGACTGCCGGACAAGATGCAACGTACACGTTTGAGACGACAGACGCCGAAGCTCCTCCGCAGATACCTGTTGATACGTTTGAAAGACCATCCGTGACGCCTGCACCTCCTTTAGCAGAGGCTCCTTTCGAGACGTTTGAGACGACAGGCGCCCAAGCGCCACCTGAAGGCACGCTCGAAGGACCTGCTGAGGCCTCTCTCCCTCCATCAGCAGAGGCGGCCCCAGATGAGCCGTTCATATCTTTCGAGACCGAAGCGCCCGGCCCGGAAACAGCCGCGCCTCTCCATGAAAAGAAAACCGCCGCTGTTGATAGACAGACTTCGTCTTCAGACGCTAAAGAGGGCCAGAGCGCACCGGGGCCTGCCTATAAGCATACCGACGCATACGCTTCATCCCCACAGAAGAAAGAAGAGGCAACGGTCCCGGCAAAAAAAGGTCTTAAGCGGGTCTTTTTCTGGGTAATCGTCATGCTCATACTCGGACTGATAATAGGAGCTATTATCGGCGTATTTATATTCGGCTACAGTTGGCCTCCGGTAACAGGGATATCTTCTAGCAACGCGCCAAACGTGTCGGCAACGCCGGGGCAGTCCATTTCAACCCCTCCATCATCGATAAGCGTGACCGCGCCGACAGACGGCTCCGCTCCTATGTAGCGTATGCTATAATGTTATCAAGACCGGTTAGCAGGGCCTTTTCGGATAATGATATTATTTTGGAGGATAGAACCTGATGCCGCCAGAGAAACAGACTTTTTTCGACGAGATACTCTATACGCTTGAGCAAGCCAACAGGCACCTCAACCTGCCTCCTGCCATTTACGAACGCCTCCGTAGGCCTCGCAGGTCCCTGATCGTCTCGCTCCCTGTCCAGATGGACGATTCGACAGTCAGGTATTTTACCGGCTACCGGGTGCAGTACGACTTCGCAAGGGGGCCTGCCAAGGGCGGGGTCCGCTACCACCCTAGAGTCAACCTCGACGAGGTGACCGCGCTTGCGGCGCTCATGACATGGAAGTGCGCGGTAGTAGACATCCCATTCGGAGGCGCGAAAGGCGGCGTCGATTGCGATACCACCACCATGAGCAGGGACGAGATAAAAAGGCTCACCCGCAGATATACTTACGAGATAGGCATACTCATCGGGCCTGAAATCGATATCCCGGCCCCCGATATGTATACTGACGAACAGGTGATGGCCTGGATGATGGACACGTACTCCATGATGAAAGGGTACGCTGTCCCCGGGGTCGTCACAGGAAAGCCGGTATGCATCGGAGGGTCTCTAGGGAGGAACAAGGCGACGAGCGCCGGACTTGTAACGACCGTGATGGAGGCGCTCAAGTACCTCGGCATCGCGCCAAACGGGCTGAGCGTTACAGTCCTCGGCTTCGGAAAGGTCGGTTACCACGCCGCCAAGATACTCTATGATATGGGCATAAAAGTCATCGGGGTCGCGGATTCCAAGGGCGCGCTTTACAACCCTCAAGGGATCGACATAGACGCCGCGTTCGCGCACAAGACTGAGCATGGCAGGTTAGGCGGTTACAACGGCGCGCAGGAGATGAGCATAGACGAACTCCTATCTGTGGAGAGCGACGTTCTTATACCTGCCGCGCTTGAAGGCCAGATACACGCCGGCAATGTCGGCTCTATAAAGACAAAGATACTCGCCGAAGGGGCGAACAACCCGGTCACTAACGAGGCAGACTCCGTGCTTCGCAAAAAAGGCGTCTTTGTGATCCCCGGCATACTTGCCAACGCCGGAGGCGTCGTTGTCTCGTACTTCGAATGGGTGCAAGACCTGCAGAGGTTCTTCTGGACCGAAAAGGAGATCAACGACAGGCTCGACTCGATCATGATAAAAGCGTTCAAGGAAGTGCTGACAGTCTCTATCGACCGCGCAGTTGATATGCGCACTGCGGCCATGATAGTGGCTGTAAAACGAGTCGCAGAGGCTGTGATGGTGCGAGGGCTTTATCCGTAGCCACAGGGGCGGCCTGGCCGATACGTCTGGCATTTGACAAGCGTCCCGATAGAGTGGCTCAGGGGGCCGACAAAGCCCCTTAAAAGGCCCTTCGGCCGCCCTCCCCTATCCCTTCAAAGGTATGCGTAAGAGCGCGACCTAACCTTATAGGCAACCTAACCTACTAATATCATTAACAAATATATTTCAAGACAAAACCCTTGAAATTAGCCTTTCACTCTGGTAGAGTTGACCTCTACTTCTACTCCTTAGTTATCAACACCTGTTAACAAGTCTGTGTATAACCTGTGGCTGATGCGGGCCGGAAGGACGCTTATTTTCAAAAACAACCCGCAGACATAGCCGCTCATCATATCGATCGGGAATTTCTTTTCTCACAAGTGACTATGAACCCTGAAGCTATCTGGAAAAAATGCCTTGACGGTGTTGCCCCGCATGTAAGCGAGCAACACTTCTCCACGTGGTTCAAGCCTATCAGGGTCGCGGCAGGTGAAGCGAACCGGCTGGAGCTGGAAGTCCCCAACAGGTTTTTTCTCGAATGGATCAAAGAGCACTATCTTGTCCTCATACTCGAGGTCTTGAGAAAAGAGGCACGCAAGGAGATATCCATTTCCTGGAGGCTCAGCGAGGACGCTCAGGAAGAGGGCGGCGCTCAAAGCCCGTCTCCAAAAAAGAGTCTGCCTAAAGAACCGGCAAAGGAACCAAAGGGACAGAAAAATACCGGATTGAACCTCAATCCAAAATATACTTTCGATAACTTCGTCGTCGGCAAGGCAAATGAATTCGCGCATGCCGCGTGCTTTGCCTCAGCCAACAACATCGGCATCAAGTACAATCCTCTTTTCATATACGGATGCGTCGGCCTCGGCAAGACCCATCTCCTCCAGGCCATCGGCCACAGGGCCCTTGCTGAAAACCCTTCGGCAAAGGTCTGCTATTATACCTCTGAGCGTTTCATGAACGAGTTCATCAACTATGTAAGCAAGAAGAACATGTCCGACTTCAGGGGAAAGTTCAGGAACGTCGACGTCTTGTTGATAGACGACATACAGTTCTGGGCCGGCAAGGAAAGGACCCAGGAAGAGTTCTTCCATACATTCAACGCGCTTTACGAGAACCATAAACAGATAGTCGTCACCAGCGATAAGTTCCCGAAAGACATCGCCGGACTCGAAGAGAGGCTCCGATCCAGATTTGAATGGGGTCTCGTTGCCGACATACAGCCGCCGGATACAGAGACAAAGATCGCGATATTAAAGAAAAAGGCGAAGTCTGAAGGTATAAAGATCCCTGATGACGTTGCCGGATGGCTGGCCACTGTATCGACCTCCAATATAAGGGAGCTTGAAGGGTTTTTAAACAGGATAATCGCCGTATCAAGCCTGACTAATCAGGAGATAACCCTTGCTATGAGCAAGGAGGCGCTTAAAAACCTCCTTAAGGAAAAAGAAGAGAAGATCCTTACTATAGATGAGGTACAAAAGGCTGTCGCGCTCTTTTATAATATAAAATTCTCAGATCTCCGTTCAAAGAGAAGGCACAGGAACATCGCCCTTCCAAGACAGGTTGCTATGTTTATCTCAAGAGAGTACGGCAAATTTTCGTATCCTGAAATAGGCTCATCGTTCGGCGGAAAAGACCATTCCACCGCGATACATGCGTGCAAAAAGATCGAGAAGGAACTTAAGGAAAGCCCGGAGATAAAAAGCGCGGTAAAGGCGTTGAAACAAAATCTCGGGATAGTCTGATTTTTTTGCGGTATAAATATGTTGAAAAGCTGTTGGCTGGTGTTGATATAGTGTTGGGGGTTTAGCGCAAGCACAGCTGTTTAGCCCCCTGACCTGTGAAGTGTTGATAGACGCACCTTTTTTACCAACACGCATGAGACCGTATAATATGAGCAGTGCTCAGGGCTTGCGTCTTTATAAACATATCAACACGCCCTACTGCTAATACTTCTAAGTTTAAATATTTTATCAGAGGAGAGAGACTGGATGAAGTTTACAATCGACAAACCGGTTTTCATCAAGGTGCTCCAGAAGGTACAGGGCATTGTTGAAAAAAGAAATACGATGCCTATCCTTGCAAACGTTCTCCTTGATGCCTCCAAAGGCAGGATAAACGTCATGGCTACCGACCTAGACGTATTTATAAAAGATTCGGCGCAGGCAAACGTCACGGAAGAAGGGTCGATGACGGTAAACGCCAGAAAAATATTTGAAATAGTAAAAGAACTGCCTGGCGATCAGATTGATGTGACCTCAGGCAAAGATGATAAGATAACTATAAAGGCAGGAAAGGCCCGTTTTTCAGTAATGGGTCTGCCTTCTAAGGATTTTCCGGCATTTCCGGCTACTGATGAATCGAAGTTCGAACCTATCCGCAGTGATGATCTGCGGGAGATGATAGATAAGACCGTATTTGCCGTCTCAACAGATGAGACAAGGTATAATATTAACGGTTTCCTTCTGGAAAAAGAAGAGTCCACGATAAGGATGGTGGCTACAGACGGACACAGACTGGCGCTTATAGAAAAAGCCGATTCCATGGCAGTAGAGAAAAAATCAAGCGTCCTTCTTCCGCGCAAAGGCGTCCTTGAGATGAGAAAGGTCCTTGATGAAAAAGAAGGAGAGTTTTTCCTCGCGGTCCTGCCTAAAAGTGCTGTTATGAAAAAAGATACGACGGTAATTTCCATCAGGCTCCTTGAAGGAGAATTTCCTGATTATAAAAAGGTCATACCAAAGGATAACACTAACGAAGCGTCAGCTGACAGGACCACACTCCTCGCATCTTTAAAAAGGGTATCTATCCTTTCAACAGATAAGATCAAAGGGGTTAAATTCAGTTTTTCAACCAATAAGTTGACTTTATCGACTTCGAGTCCTGATCTTGGAGACGCGACAGAAGATGTTGAGATAAAGTACGATAGCGCAGACGTCGAGATAGCCTTTAACGCCAGATACCTGATGGACATGCTCGAAGCCTTGACAGACGAGAGCGTGACTATAACGCTTAAAGACGCTCTTTCTCCCGGGATAGTAAGGCCGCTTGGCATAAAGGACTATACTTACATAATAATGCCGATGAGGCTCTGATCCCACAACCTATAAAACACTTGACATAAAGGCTTTTTTTATGTTTAATAACCCATTACGTTTATGTTGTGTAAATTTCAAAGAGAGGATTTGACATGAAAAGAACATATCAGCCGAGCAACCTGAAGAGGTTAAGGACCCACGGTTTTCTTGAAAGAATGGCTACCAAGGGCGGCAGGGCCGTTATAAACAGAAGAAGGGCCAAGGGCAGAAAGCACCTTTCAGTCACGATCAGCACGAACAAGTAACAGGCTCAATTGACCCTCTTGGGCATATCGACTGAAGGTAAAGACAGCTCTCAGGTTGAAAGAGGCCTTTCTTTTAAGAAGAGCGAGAGGATTCTGAGCCCTCTTGATTTTACAAGGGCCAGAAAGTCCGGCAGAAGGATCCATACCAGAAGCCTCACGCTTTTTGTAGCTACTAACGGCCTGGGGCTCAGAAGAATAGGTCTGGCTGTCAGCTCTAAAGTAGCCGACTCGGTCGGTAGAAACAGGGTAAAGCGTCTGATAAGAGAGGCCTTCAGGCTTAATAAAGCAATATTCCCTGAGGGTTCAGATACACTCGTATCAGTCAAGGATGCAGGCAGGCTGGACTCGCTGCTGATAGTCTCGCAGGAACTCTCCGGTGCCTTCAAAAAAACTGCTGACGTTCAAAAACGTGGATAAAGGCGGGGTGACCCGCTCTTTTTATTCTACCTTCGATGTAAAAAGCAGGCCTACATGCTGAGAATTCCTCTGATGCTTCTGATAAGGGTCTACAGACTCCTTATATCGCCTATCCTTCCGCCTTCCTGCAGATTTTACCCTTCCTGCTCGGAATACGCACACGAGGCGATCGAGAACCACGGAGCTTTGGCAGGTATCTTCCTTTCCGCCAAGAGGATCTCAAGATGTCATCCTTACAGCGCGGGCGGGTTTGACCCTGTTCCTAAAGACTCTTTTATCAAATCAAGCCAACAACAAAAAAATACTGAGACAAATAGGTAAGCCCGGAACATGGACAGAAAACTTATAGTAGCTATCATACTATCGATGGGCGTTCTTTTCTTCTACCCGTATGTGATCGAATGGTACGCACCAAAGCAGGCGCAAACTGAGACAACCGAAGCGACGCAGACCCCTCTTGCCTCATCTTCGGGTGAGACAGCAGCAGGGATGAAAGACGCGCAGTCAAAGACGCCTGCTTTAAAAGCCGAGCTGACGACAGTCGAGACCCCGCTCTTTAAAGCGGTCTTTACCAATATCGGCGGGGGCATAAAGTCTCTGGAGCTTAAAAACTATTTTGTCGGCGAGGGCAAGGATTCGCCTTCCATAAATATATCCGAGATTGTCGGCAGGTCTGATTCTTTCAAGACCCAGATAGAGGAAGGCGGCATTGTGAAAGAGCTCGTAATGAGCCCTTCTGCTACCGGCATTGTCGTAAAAGAAGGCGATAAGACCGAGCTTGTCTATAAAGGGACTACCGCTACGGGGATAGCCATTGAAAAGAGGTATCTTATAACCGATGCCTCTTACCTGATGGAGACCGTTATCAGGGCTTCGAATCCGACGAAAGACCAGTACACCGGCAAGGCCTTCATCCAGCTTGCCTCGAATGTGGCAGGAAAGGACGCTACGGGCTATCACTCAGGCCCGATCATCAGCGCAAAGGGTAAGATCATCAGGCAGGCTGATGACGAGCAGCAGAAGACGGGAGCAGAGAAGCTCAAGTGGATAGGGCTCGAGGACAAGTACTTCCTCTCGGCTGTTATCCCTGCCCATGAAAACGGCGCTGCCTGGAAGACTACGGTAGAATCGGTCACATCAGCGAAGGCCTCGGTAGAGGTCCCGCTTTATCTTGCGCCCGGCGCCGAGCAAGAGTACAAGTACAAGACCTTCCTCGGGCCTAAGGAATATGACCTTCTCGTAAAGCAGAAGAACGGGATCGAAGAGGCGATAGAATTCGGCTGGTTCGACTGGATGGCAAAGCCGTTTCTCGTAGTCTTGAACTTCTTTGAAAGGTATCTTGGCAACTACGGCGTAGCTATTATCGTCCTTACCGTGTTGATCAAGGTGATATTCTATCCGCTTACAAAGAAGTCTCTTCATTCGATGAACGAGATGAAGAAGATGCAGCCTCAGATGACCGCTCTTAAGGAGAAATACAAGGGCAACAAAGAGAAGATGAACAAGGAGCTGATGGAGCTCTATAAGAGATATAATGTCAACCCGCTTGGAGGGTGCCTGCCTATCGTCCTCCAGATACCGGTCTTCATAGCGCTCTACGAGGTCCTCTATGTAGCCATCGAGCTTCGCCATGCACCGTTCTTCCTCTGGCTTACCGATCTTTCAGCAAAGGACCCGTATTATATAACGCCTGTCCTTATGGGCGCGACCATGTTCATACAGCAGAAGATGACACCGACGAGCGTCGATCCTACGCAGGCAAAGATCATGCTTATAATGCCTATCGTATTCACCTTCATGTTCCTTAATTTTCCGTCAGGTCTCGTCATCTACTGGCTCATAAACAACATCCTTTCGATCGTTCAGCAGTATCAGGTGATGCGAGAGCCGTCAAAGGCATAGGGCCAAGCGGCATCTGGTTTTAAGACCCCCCTTCTTTTTTCTTTCTTTCTTTTGCAGAGCAACCCCATGAGAACAGAATCCACGATAGCGGCGATAGCCACACCCCCTGGTGAAGGGGGTGTGGGCATTATAAGGATAAGCGGCACAGACGCTTATCCTATCGGCAGAAGTCTATTTCTTCCTCAAACGCCTATCTCTCAGATAATACCCAGACACCTTTACTACGGGACCTTCTTATCGGTCAGCTCCGTTAGTCTCGATTCCGGCCTCTTTGTCTATATGCCCGGGCCGGCCTCTTTTACAGGCGAGGACGTAGTCGAGCTTCATTGCCACGGCGGCGGGGTCGTCCTTAAGACCGTCTTTGAGACGGTCTTAAAGCATGGCGCTCTTATAGCCGAGCCAGGGGAGTTCACCAAGAGGGCCTTTTTGAACGGAAAGATGGACCTCGTGCAGGCCGAGGCTGTGATCGAGGTTATAAGGGCCCAGACCGAAGCTGCTTTGAGCGCGGCAAACGAGAGGCTCTCAGGTCTTTTATCAGCCGAGGTCAGGGATATAGGTGGTAGGCTGTTGACTGTAGTCGCCCATGTTGAGGCTGAGCTTGATTTTCAGGAGGACGAGATCGACCCTTTAAGCGATGATCAGCTTTTAGAAGGGCTTGGCTCTGCCCGAAGGTCTATCGAGAGGCTGCTTTCCACTTATGATGAGGGCAAGGCTGTCAGGGACGGGATAAAGGTCCTGATACTCGGGCGGCCCAACGTCGGCAAGTCGAGTCTTTTGAACCTTCTTTTGAAGGAGGAGAGGGCGATAGTCACCCCTATTCCGGGTACAACGAGGGATCTGATCGAAGAGGCCATAAACATAAACGGCGTGCCTGTGCGTCTCATGGATACTGCCGGGCTTAGAGACGGCGCTGATGATGTGGAGGCTATAGGCATCGGCCTTGCCAGGGGGCGGATAAAGGATGCCGACCTGATACTCTTTGTCGTAGATTCATCTGTAGTTTCCTATGAAGAAGATCTCGTGCTTTTAAAAGAGACTGCCGGGAAAAAGACCCTGATAGTCGCTAATAAATGCGATATCGATCTTGATAGAAAAGATAGGAGGCCTTCCATAGAGACGGCTTTTTCTCAGCATGAGATAATACGCATCTCCGCGCTTGAACGGATCGGGATAGACGGGTTGAATGATGCGATATACAGGGCCGCCGCAGGTGACGGCATATCTGCCGGACACGACGCCGCCCAAGGGCCGCTTCTCGCATCTATCCGTCATAAGCGAGCCTTGGAGGGATCATCTCAGGCGATTGAAAGGGCTGTATCCGACATTAACGCCGGTACTGCCAGAGAGTTTATAGCATTGGATCTAAGAGCAGCTATCGACTCGCTCGGCGAGATAACCGGAGAGACGACTACGGAAGATATACTTGAAAAGATATTCTCGGACTTCTGCATAGGCAAGTAGCTTTTTAAAGGTCTTAACTTTTGGGGGCACAGACAATAGATCGGAGACCTTTGTGCCTGCCTGATAATGCCTGCAGGAAATCTCCTTGACTTTCTACGTTATGTAGAATATTATTTAATAACATTATGGAGGTGTCGGCCTATGTCAAAATGGATCAGGAAGAGTATCGTGGTAATGCTGGTAGCCGGATTCGGTGTGTACCCTATTACCGCGTCTATCGCAAGTACCGTGGAGACAGTTACCCCTGCTGCAGAACAATTGGCAGGTGTAGAGATAAAGGCGCAAAAGCATAAGGATGTCTGCATGGTCACCAATAACGTCGGGCTTATGAAGATGATACCAGTAAAGGTAGAGGGCAAGACCTATTATGGTTGCTGTCAGGGGTGCGTAGGCAAGCTCAAGAACAACAGGTCTTACAGATATACTATTGACCCTGTGACCGGACGAGAGATAGATAAGGCCAAGGCCTTTATAGTAGCTGATAAGGCTAAAAAGGCGCTGTATTTTGAATCGAAGGAGACGGCAGAGAGGTTCTTCGCCTCTTTGAAGCAGGGACAGTAGCGTTTAGATTGTCTTGCCTCAGCTGCTCATCCTCTCGCCTTTTATCTGCCGGATTTAAGAGATGATAGTCATAAACAAGAGAGACGCCGGAGGATTCTCCGGCGTCTCTCTATTTTTAAATCCCGATCTTTTTAACCGGCAGATAGCCAGCAGGGTCTAGCCCTGTCTACTTTTTCTTTTATCACGGGAGTTTCGGCCTACGCTCTTTTACGCCTGATAGGTCTTGTAGTAGCCTTCTGCCTCTTTCACGTCCTCTATGCTTCCGATGATAAGCGGCGTCCTCTGGTGGAGCTCTTCAGGGACGACCTCCATGATGCGTTTTGTGCCGTTACTCGCCATACCACCTGCCTGTTCGACTATGAATGAAAGCGGGTTGGCCTCGTACAGGAGCCTCAACTTTCCTTTGGAGGCTTTCTTATCTGCCGGATAGATGAATATCCCGCCCTTAAGAAGGTTTCTGTGGAAGTCGGCTACAAGCGAGCCTACGTATCTGGCGCTATAGCCCCTGTCGCTTGATTTGAGCCTTTTTATATGTTCTCCGGTTGATGGGAACCAGTGCCTGGAGTTTCCTTCGTTGATGCTGTAGATCTTCCCCTTCTCAGGTATCCTGATGTTCTCGTGCGAGAGTATGAACTCGCCTACCCCGGGGTCGAGCGTGAAACCGTGGACCCCGTGGCCTGTCGTGTATACGAGCATGGTGCTTGACCCGTATATGATGTAGCCTGCGCAGACCTGCTCAGCGCCTGACCTCAAGAAGTCTTTGGTCGTTATCTCGCAACCGTTGTTGCACTTGAGTATGGAGAATATAGTCCCTACGCTTATGTTGACGTCTATGTTGGATGAGCCGTCGAGCGGATCGAAAAGGAGGAGGTACTTGCCCTTCGGATATTTTCGGCCGTCGACCGTCAGGATCTCTTCCATCTCCTCTGAGGCCATCCCTGAGAGGTGTCCGCCGTGCTCCATCGTCCTTATGACAGCCTCGTTGGCGAACTCGTCGAGCTTCTGTACCTCTTCGCCGTGCGTGTTGGTAGAACCCGTTGCGCCGAGGATGTCTATGAGACCGGCCCTGTTCACCTCTCTCGAGATTATCTTCGCGGCTATGACGAGGTCGGAAAAGAGCGCTGTGAAGTCCCCTGATGAGCCGGGGAAGCGTCTCTGCTCTTCGTGAAGGAATCTCGTGAGGGTCGTTCCGATCGGCATGGTAAACTCCTTTGGAGGATATTTGGTGTCATGCACCGGTTTTTTTCATAAAGATTATGCATGAAGGTTGGAGCGAAACGCAACTAAAAAAGGCCTTTCTCAAAGAGAGAAAGGCCTTTAGTCTATCCGGTATCAGGTGTCGAGGTTTTTAATGGTCTTTAATGCGACGATATGCCCCGTGGCCTTTTAATTCATATCAACATGACTTTGCGGCGAGCAGAGAGGACTTTAGTAGGCTGAGGCCGCGCCTTTGGGGAACTTGAAGTCCTTAAGCTCTGTTACCTCGAAGAGCCCCGGATATTTGTCGTCCTCCATAAGTATCTTCCTGACCTTTCCCTGCCAAAGCGTGTCGAATAGCTCCTTCTGCTCTTTTGTGGCCAGGCCTCTTAAGACGTACGGTATTATTTCGCTCATGCGCCCGTCTTCAGGCAGGGCCTGCGGGTTGTAGGTGACCTTGACGGTCTTGCCTGTGTCCATCCTCTGGAATATATAAGCCCCGAACTCAGGGTCTTCCGAATCGAAAAAGAGCCTATTGTCCCTGCCGTACCTGCCGCCGAGGCCGTGGAAGCCTGTCACACCTGCCGCCCCTGTTATAAGCGAGAAGACGTGTGATTGAGGGCCGTAGGCAAGGTCTGCCGGGCCTCCTTTAATGAGGACCCGAATCTCCCCTCTCACCGGCAGTTCATCTCCGTATAGGGCCTTGAGCGCTTTAGCCGTGATCTTGTAGGCGCCTGAGACGGCAGGGCATGAGTGACCGGCTACCAAGACGGCATCTGAGTAGTTGATCACAAAGGCTTCGCCCTCGTCCTGCGCCCCGAGGATCTGCGCAAGCGGTTCTTTTAGCTTTATAGGTTCGACATCATTAAAAAATCCCTGCTTCCATTTCGTCTCTTGCCTTGCCATCTTGGGATACTCCTGGGGTTTATTCTTTTTTCTGTCAGGGAAAAAATGCTATTGCCAGGCCATCATAACAAAAAAAACCTGTCAGTCAAGGATACCTGCGACGAACTATTCCAGATTGAGTCCGGCAGACTCTTTTGCCGGTCCACCTCGATTATCTACATCTTACCTGAAAATGGTTATCCGAGTCTCTGATATATATCTTATTCCGATTTTTTTGCATTACCAAGGCGGCAGAGGTCCTATTTTTCGGGGTGTGATAGTTGATAGATCTGCCTTGCAGGCAACTCCTCTAAAAAAATGAAGATTTTGCTTGACAGTGTTTGAAAGAGTGCTAAAATAATTTTAAACTTAAAATAAGATTATCTTTATCCTTAACTTTAAGAATAATGATGTCCTTATCCATGAGGAACGGGAGCATAGACAGGGGTGGGCATTCGGACTCCGGAATTATTAGCGATTATCGACATACCGAGACAGAAGCTCTATTACCTTGAGCAGAAGGGCTTTATTGCGCCCAGCAAGACTGTCATTGGCGAGAAAGAGTTCAGGGAATATTCCGAGGAAGACGTCCGTAAGGTCGAATTCATCTGGAAGTACCTTAAGAAGGGCTTTAAATACAAGATCGCCTATGAAAAGGCGATGGAAGAGCTTAAAAATCCGCAGCTCAGCTTTATAAAAAATGAGAAAACCCCTTAAGGGGTGGGAGGATTTGCATGGAAGGGCTTTGCATAAGCTCTGAGCCGCCCAGTACGAACCTTGCCGAAAAGCTCAGGTCTGATCTCGCCGAGATCATAGAAGACCCGAGCCGATGCCCGGATTGGTACGACTGGAAGTGGCAGCTCAAAAACCGGATAACCTCCCTTGAAGTCATAAAAGAGCTTATCCCGCTCACAAGAAGAGAGGAGGAAGGGATAAAGCGGGCTACCGGCCGTCTCGCTATGGCTATTACTCCGTACTTCTTCTCTCTCATAGACCGCCAGGATCCCAGGTGTCCTATAAGGAAGCAGGCCATTCCGAGGCTTGAAGAGTTCAGCGTCTCTTCATGCGAGATGGTTGACCCGTGCGGCGAAGATACACACACGCCTGTCCCAGGTCTTGTGCACCGTTATCCTGACAGGGCGCTACTCATAGTTACAGATTCGTGCGCAATGTACTGCCGCTACTGCACAAGAAAGAGGATGGTCGGGGAAGAGCACCCGCCGATGCCTTCAGACCGTTTCGATGACGCTATTAAATATATAAGATCAAAGAAGACGATCAGGGACGTGCTCATATCAGGGGGAGACCCCTTGATGATGAAGACCGAGGTACTTGAACACTATATCTCCAGACTTCGCGCCATACCCCATCTTGAGATAATAAGGATCGGCACGCGCGTTCCCGTAACACTTCCTATGAGAGTCAACGCCGAGCTCGTCGACATGCTCAAAAAATACCACCCGCTCTACCTGAGCATACACTTTTCCCATCCGAAAGAGATAACCCCGGAGGTCGCTCGTGCCTGTTCGATGCTCGCTGACGCAGGTATCCCGCTCGGAAGCCAGACAGTGCTTTTAAAAGGCATAAACGATAGGCCGACCACCATGAAAAGGCTGATGCACGAGCTTTTGAAGGTCAGGGTAAGGCCGTATTACATCTATCAGTGCGATATGGCTATGGGTACCGCTCACTTCAGGACTCCGGTATCCGTCGGCATAAATATCATAGAGGAACTCCGCGGTCATACGACAGGCTACGCGGTCCCGACTTTTGTCGTAGACGCCCCGGGTGGCGGAGGCAAGATCCCGGTAGCCCCCACGTATGTCATCTCCCAGGCAAAGGGCAGGGTGACGCTCAGGAACTACGAGAACAGGATATTCAATTACAACGAGCCGGACTAACGGCTTTGTTATGGTTTTTTAATAGTCTGCTGAAAAACCCGAAAGTACATCAGGGTGTTCAGAAAGATCCGGATGCGAGGAGAGAGGTCTGTTTTTGCATGCCCTCAAGAACGCGCTTGGGGCTGGTTCACAGCTAAGGAGACGGGTTTTTTCAGAGGCCTTCTAAAAAGGAGAACGGATAGTGTCAGTACACAGGTCTGATAAGGTCCTGGACGTAAAAACTGAATACTTATTCAAGTGGCTCACGCGAGATAAGGCGGACACTGCTACGCCGGAAGAGGCTGCTGCCGAGGACCAGGAAAAGAAGTTTGAGAGCCTGATTGACGAACTCCACAAAGACAGAAAGAAGGTCCTTCTTTACAAGCCCCGCACCGGAAGATAGTCTCTGGAGCCTCCTTAAACAATAGACTCGATTTACGCCCTCCTTTGAGTTATAATAATGTGATAAAAATGCCAAAGGAGCCGTATCATGGATGATCTTGATTCACAGGTAATGGACCAGGAGTATAAGAAGGAACTCCTAGAGATACTCTACATCCGCTCATTCCGCTTCGATCCTGAAAAGGGGTTTAAGCTTACAAGCGGCGCGACAAGCGACGTCTACATAGACGTAAAAAAGACGGCCTTAAGTTCAGAGGCGATGGAGCTTATCGGCTCCACCTTCTTCAATATCCTGAAGATGCAGCCTGTAGACGCTATAGGCGGAATGACCCTCGGGGCTGATCCGCTTGCTTACGCGGCGGCCATGTTCTGCACGCTTAACGGCAAGTACATGGATGCGTTCGTCATAAGGAAGGAGCCTAAGAAGCACGGGACTGAGGAGTGGATCGAAGGAAACGTCAGGCCTGATGCCTCTGTAGTCATCGTCGAAGATGTTGTTACGACAGGCGGTTCGACGATCAAGGCCGTTGAGAGGGCGAGAGCGGCAGGGCTCAATGTAAGGGCGGTTATAGCCCTTGTAGACAGGGAAGAGGGCGGCAGGGAGAAGATCGAAGAAGCGACCAAACTGCCTTTTGTCGCTGTATATACAAAGACAGACTTCCTCGAGCTCCACAAGGAACGGACTGAAAAGACAAAGAAAAAGCCCGAGGTAGTAAGACCTGACTTTTGATTTTTTGCCTATTGGCTTGCAGGTGTCTTAAGTCAAGTTGCAGAGTAGTGCCATATTCAAATATAAGAGAGAGGCCTTGGAGAATATATCTGAGCCTCTCTTTTTTTAACTGTAGCTTGTCTCCGTTACTGCGCCTTATCGCCTCTGCCTTTAAAAGGAGATTTTCGTAGATGGATCTTTTACCAAAAGATAGGATAATTTTCGCCCTCGACGTATCTGACGAGGCCTCTGCCATTGAGTTGTCGCGTCTTCTTAAGGGCAGGGTCGGCCTTTTCAAGATAGGGCTTGAGCTATTTGTCTCGTGCGGTCCTTCAGTTGTGGAGCGGGTCAGGAAAGAATCCGATGGCACAGGGATATTCCTAGACCTCAAGTTCCACGACATCCCAGCTACCGTCGCAGGCGCGATGAGGTCAGCCTCTGCCCTTGGCGCACAGTTCGTGACGGTCCATTGCGACGAAGGCGGAGAGCTTCTAAGACAAGCCGTCAAAAGCGCAGGTTCAGCCAAGGTCCTCGGCGTAACGGTCCTTACGAGTCTTTCAAGCGAAGCGCTTATAGAGGCTGGCATAGACCAGAGGTTTGAAGACCCGCTTGCGCTTGTGATGCACAGGGCAACCATAGCGAAGAAGGCTGGGTGCGCTGGCGTCGTATGTTCAGGCAGGGAGGCAGGTTTTGTAAGACGCGAGTTTGGCCCTGATTTTATCGTAGTAACGCCAGGGATACGCTCTGAGGGAGACCCTGTCGGAGATCAAAAGAGGGTTGTGACACCTTTTGAGGCTGTGAAAAGAGGCGCGGATTATATAGTAGTAGGCCGTCCGATAAGAGACGCCGCAGACCCTGTAGTGGCGGCAAAACTGATAGAGGCGGAGATAGAAAGGGGCCTTAAAGAGAGGGCGACCTTTTAAACGCGCTTTGCGAGCGTATTATACCGCCTGCCGTTCATTTATCAGACGTGAAGAATCAGACGTGAAGAATCAGACGTGAAGAATCAGATGCTTCCTGCAAAAACACCTGCTTTCACAGAAGAAGGCGCATATATCCTTCATAGGATATATCAGGGGACTCGTGTCGCTATTTGTGACAGATATTTTGATATGTATGGTCTGTTCGTTCGCAGGCAGTGGAAGATGGATTATTTCGTCCTGTAGACGCTATTGATCGTAAGAAACCTTCCTTCAAATACCATCGGCATGGCTTCTTCGCTCTTTTCCTCGCCTGCATCAGATCTGACGGCGTGTATGTGGAGGTGCGGCTCCATCGATTTGCCTGAGTTGCCGACCTGCGCCAAGGGTTGCCCCTGCCGCACGGTATCTCCGCGTTTTACAAGCAGGCTATCGCTGAGCAGGTGGGCGAGCCAGATGTTTGTGCCATCGCAATCTATGACTATATAGTTTCCTGCCGGGTTGTACCTGTCTACAGACCCGGGTTTGTTGTCAGGCAACCCTCCGGCACTTTCCACTACCCTTCCGGCGCAAGGGCTAAAGACCGTTGCGCCGTTTATCGCGTATCTCGATGGTGCCGATGGGAAGAGGCCCCAGGCGCGGTTGCCTATCGAGTTAAGCTTCACTATGTCTATCGCGTAGAGTTCAGCAGGGTCTTTTCTGTGAAATGGGTTTGTAAAAGGACTTGAACCGCCCTGCAGAGTATAATATCTGCCGTTTTTAAGCGGAAAGGCGAGGTCTATCGGGTCTCCCGAGTAGAAGAGCCCCTTGATCGTGAATATATCTATGGCAAGAATAGCTATGAGCAAGACGACTTGTATCGAAAAGCCGATACGCCCTTTCTCGTGCATCCTGACGAATATCGGCCTGTATTGTATCTTTCTGTACGAGAGGTATGCCGCAGCCAGAAAGGCCGGAGGCAGAGCGTATCTCAGGTAGTAGCTTGTGAGCGCCCATGTCCCGGCGGTAAAGGCGAATATCGAAATGGCGGCCGCGATAGAGGCCTTTACCTGCCACTCGACCTTGTTGCTGTTCTTGCCCATCCATAGCCATACGACGGCCGCACTCGGCAGGGCTATAGTGATAAATGCCAGCAGTAGTACCAGAGCTTTCATCTGTGCCCATCAAAACAAAAAGGTTTTTACTTTTTGACCGCGTACCCGAGGTAGTTCACCGACGTATCCTCAGATATCCTGAACTCGAGCCTTAAAGGATCGTAGGTCATGCCCTTGATTTCCGTCATCTCTGTCGAGTTCGCCTCAAGTATCTCTTTAAGGAGTGAGGGCCTTATGAACCTCTTGTAGTCATGGGTCCCTTTAGGCACCATCTTAAGCACGTCTTCAGCTATAAACAGCGCGAAAAAGCGCGCCTTGATCGTCTTGTTTATCGTCCCGAAGAAGAAGGTCCCTCTGGGCTTCAGCATGGATAGGGAGTCTTTCAGGAACCCGGCGAGGTCGTCTACGTGCTCCAGGACCTCAGCGCATATTACTATGTCGAACGGTTCATGGTCTTCTTTAACGAGGATAGCGGGTGAGGCTGTTTTGTAGTCTATCTCAAGGCCGTTTTCAGCCGAGTGTTTCTTTGCGGCCTCTATCGCGACCGGCGAGAGGTCGATCCCTGTAACGAACGCGCCGCTCGAGGCGAAGCGCTCCGCGAGAAGCCCGCCTCCGCACCCTATGTCAAGGACCCGCCTGTCTTTAAGCTCTCCGGCCTTCTCCTTGAAGTACTCGAACCTCAGAGGGTTTATCCTGTGGAGCGAAAAGAGCCTCCCGGTCGGGTTCCACCACTCTGCTGCGTATTTTTCAAACCTGTCGGTATCCGCGCCCATATTCTTTTCAAGCCTCATTCGATAGAATAGTCGTTCCACTTCCTGTTCACAAGCTCTACGATCGTTTTGTCCATCTCCATCTTCTCGCCCCATTTGCGAGTGACCTCAGGTGGCGCCTTTGCCGTGGCGTCTATCCCCATCTTTGACCCCAGGTTCTCTACAGGAGAAGAGAAGTCGAGATAGTCTATCGGCGTATTCTCTATCAGCACGGTGTCGCGTTTCGGGTCGACCCGCGTAGAGATCGCCCAGATGACGTCTGCCCAGTTGCGCACGTCAATGTCATCATCGACTACGATTATGTACTTTACGTACATGAACTGCTTGAGTATGCCCCAGAGCCCCATCATCAGTCTTCTTGCGTGGCCGGGGTACTCTTTTTTTATCGATACTACCGCTATCCTGTATGATACCGCCTCCATCGGAAGCGAAAAATCAACGACCTCCGGGAACTGGAGCCTCAGGGTCGGCAGGTATATGTCGTTTAGCACAGTGCCGATAACAGCGTCTTCTTTAGGCGGTCTGCCTGTGATGGTCGTAAGATAAAGAGGGTCCTTCCTGTGCGTGATCGCAGTTACGTGCAATATCGGGAACGGCTCTTGTGAGTTGTAGTAGCCGGTGTGGTCTCCGAAAGGGCCTTCCATGGCGGTATCTCCGTGGCGTATCTCGCCTTCGATGACGAACTCGGCGGTTGACGGGACCTTCAGAGGAACGGTCTTGCAATCGACGAGCTCGATCGGTTTTTTCCTGAGCACGCCAGCGAAGTGGAACTCTCCTATGTCTTCGGGCACGGGCGTGACGCCTGCGATTATCGTCGCAGGTTCGCATCCGATCGCAACGGCTACAGGCATCGGCCTGCCTTCAGACTCCCATTGCCTTTGGTGTGTCGCCCCGCCTCTATGCTTGAGCCAGCGCATTACGCACCTTGTCTTATCAAGCTGCTGCATCCTGTAGACGCCGACGTTAAAAGGCCCGCCTTGCGGTGATTGGGTCACCACAAGCGGCCATGTGATGAGCGGGCCTGCGTCCCCGGGCCAGCACTTTAATATCGGGATGATCGAGAGGTCTACGTCACCCCCGGTGTGTACGACATCCTGGCAGGGGCCTGACCTTGCAGTTTTCGGGCCGAGCGTCATCATCCTGCCGAAAAACGGGATTTTTTTCACAGCGTCCCAGAGCCCTTCAGGAGGCTGAGGTCTCTGGAGCATCGCCAGAAAACTGCCTATCTCTCCGAGCTCTTCAACGGTAGAGCCAAGTCCGAGGGCGACCCTCTCGCGCGTTCCGAAGAGGTTCCCGACGATGCGTGTCTTATGGCCTGCAACGTTCTCGAATATGACGGCAGGGCCGCCTTTTTTAACGAGCCTGTCCATTATCTCAGAGGCCTCAAGCTCCGTTGAGACCTCCGTCTTTATTCTTTTAAGGAGCCCCTTGTCTTCGAGGTCTTTGAGAAAGCCCCTCAGGTCTGAATATGCCATCTTATGCCTTTTATAAGTTCAGGTCTATTATTATGGAAGCGAGAATGAACGCGCCTACCCCGGCGTTTGCCACAAACCCCTTGAATGCGTTCTCCCTTGTAGGCCTCTTCTCCACCATCGAGGTTATCATGAAAAAGACGGCCGTGGATATCGCAACGCCTGCGTAGAATACAGGGCCGAGGCCTGTATTGTATCCGGCAAGCACGAGGAGCGCCGCCGCTGCCGCGTAAGATATCCGTATCGCTGTGAAGACCCTTTTACCGAAGGCTATGGCAGTCGATTTGACGCCTATCTTTTTGTCGTCCTCTATATCCATCAGAGCGTAGATGGTGTCATAGGCGACAGACCAGCAGATGTTCGCGAAAAATATAAGGGCCGCTGCCGCACCGATGGAGCCGTTTACAGCCGACCATGCCATTACAGCGCCCCAGCCGAAGGCCATGCCTAGGACTATCTGCGGATAGTGGCTCACCCTTTTTACAAAAGGATAGACAGCGGCGAGCATGATCCCGACGAGTGATAAGATGACAGTGTACCTGTTGAGGAAGAGCACAAGAGAGAAGGCGGCTAGCGCGAGGACGATGAATATGAAGACCGCCTCCTTTGTCTTTAGCCTGCCGCTTGCGAGCGGCCTCTCCCGTGTCCTTTCGACATGGCCGTCAAACCCTCTGTCGGCTATGTCGTTTATGACACAGCCTGCGCTTCTCATAAGGAACGTCCCTGCTATGAAGATAATAAGGTGCATAGCGGAAGGCCTGCCGTTCGACGCTATGAAAAGGGACCATAGCGTCGGCCAGAGCACAAGTAGCGTCCCGTACTGTTTGGAGAGTCTCATGAGGCCCGAGATCGCCGAGAGTTTGTATGTCAGAGTGCCAGTGTCCATATTTCGCTGTATTAAGTTTGAGGCTTGATAGGCTGAAGGCCTCTATATATTTTTTTTGGAGAGAGCGTCGCCCTCTATGATCTCAGGGCTGAAGACCTCAGTCACTGCCGCCTTGATGCCATGGCCCACGACCCCATCAGTATTATGAAGTATATATCTTCTCGCTATAAGGGCGGCATGCCTGTCAAGCCCGAGGCCTATCGAGGCGGCCTCACAACGCACTACGCCCAGCTCGATCTTCTTTTTTGAGAAGCGGACATTCTTTGTGGTGAGCACCCTGCCAAGCGGTTCGTCCCGGTGCGCGTCTATATCGCGCAGAAGTTCTTTATCTATCCTGTCTACAGGTATGAGGGAATGCGCGTATACGAGCCTTCTGGAATCGATGGTCAGCCAGACCTCTCTTTCAATCGCCCCTTTGTCAGGCGTCTCTTCCAGAAATATCGATTCCTTTGAGCCAAGGGTCGTCAGTCCGTTGAACCTTACCTCTACCTCCACCATCGCCTTCCAAAGGAGCTGGATCTCTAGCGTCAGCGAGCCGTCTGATAACAGCAACTGTCTCTGATGGGGTAGAAGCGACGCAAGTTCGGGCGCCCCGGGCTGTGTAGGCGGGCTGAACCATTCACGGATTAGTGTGTAGGCAAACTCTGATGGCATAAGTATTGAAAATATCACAGAGAAAAGCCTAGGTCAATATCGGTCTTCGTCTCTGTCGGATCAGCCTGATTTTGATGGATTGTCAGGTACGGCGCGTTTGTGTAAAATCCGGCTGCCTGGTCCTCCGGGCGCATCTTAAGGCAAGTCTCGATTTCAGGGGTGATGGTGTTGTTTTTTGTTCTAGGGCGGTCTGCTGTGCGGTTAAATGCGGGTGATCAAAAAGGGCCGCACTTATCAACTTATGAAGTTTAAAGTGCGGCCCTTTTTGATGCGTATGGACCAGGTTGCTTATCAGAGCGTTTGGAGGCCTATCAGTGTGTCTCTTTGATAGGCTCTTTCTCAGGTTCATGGTAGACTTCTGCCGGGGCTTCAGATGCCTTGAGAAAGGCGTCGACGCTGTACTTTATGGCTGAGGCGGTGCTTTTGTTAGGGCCGCGCAGTATCTTCAAGAGCTTGCCGACATAGATGATCTCGTCCGCGCTGAGTGTCGCCACATCCGGGACCCTTGACATCTTGTCTTTGTCCTTGCCTGCGCCATACGGGCTTGAGTCTTCAGCTGCTATCATGTATGTCTTTCTTTCGTACTCAGAGGAACGCGAGTCATGCCTGTACATCTCTCCGTCTCCGGAGATCAGCCAGTCAACTGAGAGGCTGTAGATGTTCGCGAACCTGAGGACGAGGTCTGTAGGCATCTCTCCCCTTTTTTTGTAGTTAGAAAGAGCCTGCGGGGTGACGCCTAAGACACGCGCCACTGCCGAGTCGTTCTTGAGTTTTCCTGCCCATCTCATACGTTCGATTATCTCCGAATAACTGACGCCCATCTCTCTTCTCCTTTTTGTCTTCTTGGTGAAATGTTCCCAAGATGCTTTAGCTCTTACAAGATAAGAAGCATTACATGTTGTTGATAAATTTTTTTTAGGCGTCTAGGGGATACTTATTTACATCGGGATTTTCGTCGTAGGCTTAAGTCTCTAAAAAGGCCTTCATGCGGTCAGCGTAAGTCGAGCGGTAAGGTGAAGGGTCTGTTTTTATCTAGATGAATTAAGACTGAGTGTATCCCTTAAACCAGTTTCTAAGATAATTATAAGCTGTTACGATGGCCGTGTCAATCTTTTTTGTTCACGCGTTCATACAACCGCTTTTAAGGTTTAAGTCCGGCATGGATGATTTTCAACACCGTTTGGGGTAGATGGTCGCTGAGAAGCGGTATTGATATTTTGAGTTTGACGATGAAATCTTAATGTAAATAAGGAGTTAGCGTCGACAGGGTTCCAGTTGTTATGTATAATCCGCTTTTTTTGACGCCGAAGAGTGTACTGTTGATTAAACCTCTGCGCATGTCCCGGATGTACATATTTCTTTAACGCCTTAGATATTATCGCTTAAAACCCTAAGTACACGCAGACCGGGCTTTCGTATGACCGCCCCGTAGATGAAGAGATTACTTCTGTTTTCAATGTTTGATGCAATCGGTTAGTCGGCCGGTTTGGAAAAGCGAATGGACGTGTATCGAGGTTCATTGGACGGCTTATTCCAAGGCTTGTAGTATTAAAACCTTTGGAGATCCAGGCCGCCGGAGTGGCTGCTTTGTCCATCCGGCCTGCCAGGTCGCATTGAATCTGCTTGTGCTGCCGTCTATTTAGAGATCTTGTCTTTACAGGTCTTTCCTGAAGGAGGTCTCTCCAGGGTATTATGGTGGGCGGTACAGGGTTTGAACCTGTGACTTCCACCGTGTGAAGGTGGCACTCTGCCGCTGAGTTAACCGCCCGTCCGGAAAAATCAGAATATATAGTATCAGATTTCTAAAGTCAAGAATTACCTTGAACAAACCGATGTGAAAAGATATTATTTCTCGATGAGGATCATGGGTCTTGACCTTGGCACCAAGACGATAGGAGTCGCTGTAAGCGACGAGTCGAGGATAACGGCCCAGCCGATAGGCGTAATCAGAAGGGTCTCTTTCGAGAAGGATCTGATAGCTCTCAAAGAGCTGGTTGAGAAGTATCAGGTCACCGAGATAGTCCTGGGGCTGCCTGTAAACATGAATGGGACCATGGGGGATAAGTCGATCTCAGCCATGAGGTTTAGGGATAAAATTGCCGAAAGAACAGGCCTGCCAGTAGGCGTCTGGGATGAGCGGCTCTCAACAGCCGCCGTCAACAGGGTCCTGATAGACGGCGATATGTCGCGTGCCAAGAGGAAGGGTGTGGTAGATAAGCTCGCCGCCTCATATATACTCCAGGGTTATCTCGATTCTATAAAATTCGGGGCTAATCGCCCATAAGTCTTGTTTTTCTTATGCCAAAAGGATTTTAGACTCTTTAACTTCACCTGTGCCGCTTCCGGGAAAGATGCGTAGACTCGAAATAATAATCCTTCTGCTCATAGCCTTGCTTGTCATAGGCGCGGTCCACCTGTACGTCACCTTCTACACCCCTTTGTCCAGGGACGGGATCATAAAAACGATCACCATACCGAGAGGTACGAGCTTCCGTGTGGTCGCCGAAGACCTTGAAAGGTCCGGGGTAGTGCGTGACAGCGAGAGCCTTATACTTGCCGCCAGCGTCCTTGGCGCATACAAGAAGGTCAAGGCGGGCGAGTATGAGTTCAGCTCATCCATGACACCGGTAGAGATACTGGAGGCGCTTGTCAAGGGCAGGGTAAAAAGACACCTGTTGACCATCCCTGAGGGATATAACCTCCGCGACATCGCCTCTGCCCTTGGTGACGAGGGCGTACTCGATATCGGTGTATTTCTCGCTCGCGCTACTGATAAGAGGTTTGCCGCTTCCGTTGGCATTGCCGGGGCGACCTTTGAGGGGTATCTCTTCCCTGATACGTACGAGCTCACGAAGGGCATGACAGCCGATGAGATAATCAGGAAGATGTCCGCCAGGTTCAAGGAGGTCTATTCAGAGGAGTTTGAGAAGGCCGCAAAGGCGAAGGGCATGTCTATGGCAAGGGTCATAACGCTCGCCTCGATCATTGAAAAGGAGACGGGAGCGCCCCAAGAGAGGCCCCTTATCTCAGCTGTCTTTCACAACAGGCTCAAAAAGGGGATGAAGCTTCAGAGCGACCCGACCGTAGTCTACGGCATAAAGGACTTTAACGGCAATATTACGAAAAAGGACCTGGTTGCCAGGACGCCTTACAATACATACGCGAACTTCGGACTTCCGCTGGGGCCTATAGCAAACCCGGGGAGGGATTCGATAAGGGCGGCGATAAACCCCGCTTCAAAAGGGTATCTCTACTTTGTCTCTCGTAACGACGGCACCCACGTCTTTTCATCGAATCTCATCGAGCACAACAAGGCTGTCTATCGGTTTCAGAAGATGGGCAGGCCGGCGTCCCTTTCCGGCAAAAACAGCTAGGCTCTGTCTCACTATCGATTTTTTATTGAGGGGCCTGTTGCGCGTACGGCAGTTTAAGTCAGGTCATACCGTATAAAGGAGACAGGAGGGTCTTAAAGCTCTTTTGTCGGTCTTTTTGCTCTGTCAGTAGATTTTTCCGTTAAAACCGCTTGATGTTTGGACAACCCCGTCTTTATCGACTATCACCCCTTCGACCGCGTCGAGCCGTTCGATGAGCGCCATCCCTTTTTCAGGTCCGAGTACGAAAACGGCGGTAGATAGCCCGTCTGCCAGCGTATGGTCTTTGGCTATGATCGTTACGGACCGTGTCTGCGTCGCTGGCCACCCTGTCTTCGGGTCCAGGATGTGGTGGTACCTCTTTCCGTCTTTCATGAAAAACCGCTCATAGTCGCCTGAGGTAGAGACCGCGCCGTCGTATACACGCGCAGTTCCAAGGAGCTTTTTTTCCCTCGGGTCTTGTATGCCTATCGAGAACGGGGTCTTTTCGTCGCCTCCGTATACCGCCATGTCGCCTCCGGCGTGTATTATGGCCCTGGTCACCCCTTCTTTTCCAAGGGCGTCAAGCGCCTTTTTTACTATATATCCCTTTGCGACCCCTCCGAGGTTGATGACCATCCCCTTTTTGGATAGCCTTACAGCGCCGGCCCCTTCGTCTATCTCTATTTTTTTGTAGTCGACGAGGGGAAGGGCCTTTGCTATCTCCGTCTTTGACGGCAATACGCCTTTTTCCCCTGAATATCCCCAGAGCTTTGCAAGCGCCCCGACTGTAGGGTCGAAGGCGCCTTCAGACAGATCTGATGTGTGGAGTGCGGCCTTCAGGGCCTCTATGACCTCAGGCGCGACAGGGACCATCTTGCCCCCGGCGCCTGCCGAGACCCTGGATACGTCTGAATCCGGGATATACGAGCTGAAGATCTTTTCAAGCCTTTTTATTTCAGCAAAGGCCCTGTCAGCCGCAAGGTCGGTATCTACCCCGCTTTTTTCATAGATGGTTATCTCTACCAGGGTCCCCATGAGCATCCGGTTGTAGACGAGCGCGTCAGACGGTTTTTTTCGAAATAGAGTGAACGCCAGCAATGCGAAGACAAACGTTACTATCGTTATGTATACGATCTTTTTTTTCATGTTCATCTCTGCCGTCGCTACTCGGGCATTTGGTTGTTTTTGTCCTGCATCCGTCCGGTAAAACAGCCGTCTTTGGTTATCAGCTTTTGATGGACGGCCTTCGGGTTTTCTCCGAAGGGTATCGGTCAGAGGTCTAATTAAAAAGGCCGGGCAATATGCCCAGCCTTTTTATCATGCCTGTTTTCTTATCCGGAGCGGAACTATCACCGGCTCAGAATTCTTCATCGTCGCTTTCAGACCTTTCCATTATACCGAGCCCGGTATCTTCTTCGAACCTTCCCTTGATCTTTGCCTCGCGCTCGTTACGCGACTGGCACTCGAAGCATACGCGGGTGAATGGAAGCGCGCGAAGCCTGTTTTCAGCGATCGGCTCGGCGCATTCCTCGCAAAGTCCGTAGGAGTCGTCTTTTATACGCTCCAAGGCGTCTTCTATCTCGGAGAGCTTTTCGCGGTCCCTGTCGCCGAGCGTAAGGGATAGCTCGCGCTCCCTCTCAGAGCTTGCTATATCGTAGATGTCGCCGATCTCGAACTTGAGAACGTTGCTCTCGCTCTTTACTTTGCTCGAGACCTCATGCAGTATCTTTGTCTTGGATTCGAGGAGCTTCTGTGTCACCTCTTTTTTGAAAGAGATCTTGCCTTTTGGTTTTTCTGCGGTCTTTGTCGGTACTTGCTTGGTCATCTGCTGTTTTTCTTTCCTGGGTGCGGACGGGGCCGCTTTTTTCACAGCCGTTGTCTTTGGTTTCGAAGAAGAAGTCCCTGCTTTTTGTTTTGCAGGCGCTGCTTTTTTTGTCTTCTCTTTGACTTTTGACATAAGCACGAATTATACACGTTTTGTACATATTGTCAATACCAATCAAAATAATTCAACAAAAACAAGATGTTATGTTGTGGGGTGGCTTTTTTTCGGCCTGGATTGCGAGAGGTCAAGGCCAGATATGTCCAGTTTATGTTACCTGAGCATCCTTACTATCCAAACTCTCTTAGAGGGCTTTTTTAAAAGGATTGACACTTCTTTGGCCGATGCTATAAAATAAAAAGTTGCGGCTCTTTTTTAATCAGTGATTTCAGGCGGCCCTCAGGTGGATATGGACACATATTATGATTGTATAGTAGTAGGGGCGGGGCACGCAGGGTGTGAGGCAGCGCTTGCCTGTAGCCGTACAGGGCTAAAGACCCTGATAGTCACTATGAACCTTGATACCATAGGGCAGATGTCTTGTAACCCTGCGATAGGCGGAATCGCAAAAGGCCATATCGTCAGGGAGATCGACGCGCTTGGCGGCGAGATGGCCCGCGCGATAGACGATACCGCCATACAGTTCAGGACGCTTAACGACAGCAAGGGCCCGGCGGTAAGGTCTACAAGGGCGCAGGCGGATAAGGCCTTATACAGGCAGAGGATGAAGCACCTTCTTGAGAGGACCCAAAACCTTCATCTCCGCCAGGGCGTTATTGAGGAGATAATCACGGAAGGTTCAGGCCCAAGTGCCGTCATAAAAGGCATCCGCCTTAATACCGGTGAGGTTTTCAAGGCTGGTGCTGTCATAATAACGACAGGTACATTCCTTAAAGGGCTCATCCATGTCGGCCTCTTTAATTATCCCGGCGGCAGGGCAGGAGACCCTTCAAGCACCGGCCTTTCAGCCTCTTTGATGGGGCATGGCCTGAGGCTGGGGCGGCTAAAGACAGGTACCTGTCCGAGGCTTGACGCAAGGACGATCGACTATTCGAGGGTTACCGTACAAGAGTTGCAAGACCTCTCTACTATAAGGCCATTTTCAACCTCAACCGGCTCGATCGAGAGAGCCCAACTCCCTTGCCACATAACATACACAAATGAGGCTACCCACGCTGTCATAAGGGAGAACCTAGATAGATCTCCTCTTTATAGTGATAGCGGATCGATAGTCGGCACAGGGCCGAGATACTGCCCATCTATAGAAGATAAGGTGATGAAGTTCCCTCAAAGGGCCAGACATCTGGTCTTTCTTGAGCCTGAGGGCCCGGATACGGTAGAGGTCTACCCCAACGGGCTTTCGACCTCTCTGCCTGTAGACATACAGAAGAGGTTTTTAAGGACTATCCCGGGTCTTGAGGCCTCTGAGATCCTAAGGCCCGGTTATGCTATCGAATATGACTATGTAGACCCTGTGCAGCTCAAGCCGACCCTTGAGACAAAGGCGGTTGAAGGGCTTTATCTGGCAGGACAGATAAACGGGACATCAGGGTATGAGGAGGCCGCAGCCCAGGGGCTTATGGCAGGCATTAACGCCTCTTTGAGATCAAGGGGTCTGCCGCCGCTCATACTTGACAGGTCTGAGGCGTATATCGGCGTAATGATAGACGATCTTGTAACGCGGGGGACGCAAGAACCATACAGGATGTTCACCTCAAGGGCGGAGTACCGTCTCTTGCTGCGCGAGGATAACGCCGAAGAGAGGCTCTGCGAGAAGGGTTTCAGGGCCGGTCTTGTAACAGAGAAGGCCTACGTAGCTTTCAAGGCGAAGATGGCGCTGATCGAGTCGGTCAGGGGTTTTCTCGACTCGACGAGGATAAACCCGACGCCGGTGGTTGCGGAAGGGTTGGAGGCTATCGGCGTGATCGATATAAAAAAGTCTTTGACCTTAAGAGAGCTGTTGAGGCGCCCGGGCATCGACCTCGCCTCAGTGTACAGGCTCTCAGGCAGGGAGTTTTCAATCCCGGCTGGCGTTGCCGAGGCTATTGAGATAGAGACGAAGTACGAGGGTTATATAAAGAGGCAGGTTGAAGAGGTCGGCAGGTTCAAAAGGAGTGAAGGTATAATAATCCCTGATGCGCTCTCTTATGATGAGGTCCCCGGGCTATCCCTTGAGGTCAGAGCCAAACTGAGCGCTCTAAGGCCTGTCTCAGTAGGGCAGGCATCCAGGACCCCCGGTGTAACGCCTGCAGCTATCTCCATGTTTATGGTCTATCTGAGAAAGATAGGGGCGTACAGGTAGCATTGTTCCACGTGGAACATCGGAGCGTATCTGTAGGCCCTGACGTTCGGTTGGCCGAGTCGCTTGCTATGCAGGCACTTTCTAGTCTGTTTGGCTGTAAAAGCGTAGATGCTCGGCCTGTTGCCTTGCCTATCAGTAGAGAAAAGGCCGGTAAGATCAATAATTATGACAATCTACAGGTCTTTCGGTTGTTAAGGGTTTAAAATCAATGTTCCACGTGGAACACAGGCGGATGAGATGGATATTAAAGGACTTAAAGGCATTTTGTCCGAGGGCTCGACTGAACTTGGCATAAGCCTTACAAAAGATGGTATAGAAGGGTTCGCTAAATACATGAGGGAGCTTAGGCTCTGGAACAAGAAGATCAACCTGACCTCAGTAGATAATGATAGGGACATCATCGTCAGGCACTTTCTCGATTCCCTTACCACGGCAGGGCTCTTTAATGGCGGGGAGAGGGTCCTTGATGTCGGAGCAGGTGCAGGGTTCCCTGGGATACCGCTAAAGATAGCCATACCGTCTATTGACATGGTCCTTCTCGATTCTGTAGAGAAAAAGGTGCATTTTATGAGGCATATAATAAGGACCCTAGAGATGAAGACAGGCATAGAGGCCCTGTCAGGCAGGGTGGAGGCCCCTTCTTTTGTTGAAAAATATGGCGGAGGCTTTGACGTGATCATCTCAAGGGCCTTTACTCTCTTGTCAGGGTTTATAACGGCAGGCTTGCCGCTATTAAAGAGAGGCGGAAGGATTATAGCGCTCAAAGGGCCATCTGTCGTTGAAGAGATCAAAGCGGCCTCATCTATAAAAGGGATAGAAGGGCTCAGGGTGGTAAAGGTCAAGGTCCCTTTTGAGGGCAGGGTCAATTCAATTGTTATCTGCGAGAAGGCATGACGTCTTTTGCATGGAAGCCCTGTCTGGATTTTATCCCTTGAAATCATATAGGCAACTGATTTAAACTACGGTGTCTATGTGATTGTAGTTGATTTATCATTTCTGTCTAACAAAACCCGGGTCATGGCGTAGCAAGCCTAAAGGAGAGCCGTCGAGCAGGCAGTTGTATCTACTGAGAGACGGCTCGATAGCGAAGCGAGCCATACCCAAAAGCGCACTCAGGTGCGCAAAAAAACAGTAGATATTTTTATAAGAATGGTGATGTTGACATTCAAAGGGTCTCAGGACTGACCTTTTCGCGTCAATAATATCGACCTATCAATTATAGGCAAGTAGGCTCAATCCAGCCCTGTCTTTAAAATCGCTGTAAAGCCTTTATACCGGATATAGCCTAATGGGAAAGATAATCTCTGTAGTAAATCAGAAGGGCGGGGTCGGAAAGACAACAACGTCCGTAAACCTTGCCGCATCTCTTGCGGTTGCCGAGAAAAAGGTGCTTCTGATCGACTTCGACCCACAAGGCAATGCGACCAGCGGGCTTGGGATCGATAAAAACGAGAGCAGCGGGATATATCGTGCCATGATGCAGGAGGCTAGCGCAGAGACGCTCTTGAGGGATACGCCGCTCAAGTTCCTGAAGGTCATACCCTCGTCAAGGGACCTGATAGGCGCAGAGGTCGAGTTGATCGATGAACCTGAGAGGGAGTTCAGGCTCAAGGGGTCGCTGATGGGCCTTAAAGAGAGGTTTGATTTCATAATAATCGACTGCCCGCCTTCTCTGCAGCTCCTTACAATAAATGCCCTTGCCGCCTCTGATTCTGTCATAATACCCCTTCAGTGCGAATACTACGCGCTCGAAGGGATAAGCGAGCTGGTAAATACCATAGACCTTATCAAGGCCAATCTCAACCCAGGTCTTGAGATCGAAGGGATACTCCTTACCATGTATGATGCAAGAAATAACCTTGCGCGTCAGGTAGTTGATGAGGTCAGGGCACACTTCGGTGATAAGGCGTACAATACTCTCATACCGAGGAACGTCAAGCTCTCAGAGTCGCCTTCATTTGGAAAGCCTGTCGTGCTTTATGATATTCAGTCTAAAGGCTCTCAAAGCTACATGGAGCTTACAAAAGAGTTTGTAGCCAGACAGAAAAAAACTGATTAATCCAGCAAAATCAATATGTTACGGGTTGAAGGACCTTCGGAGGCAAGATGCTTAACAAAAAAAAGGTGCTAGGCAGGGGGCTTGGCGCGCTTATAGGCGGAGCACAGAGATCCGAAGAGGTCTCGGCGAGGCATAAAGAGAGGTTTTTCCTCTGCCCGATAACAGACATAAATCCAAATATGACCCAGCCGCGCAAATACTTCGATGAGGCGGCACTCGGTGAACTTTCTGCCTCTATCAAGGAAAAGGGCATCATTGAGCCGCTTATAGTCAGGAAGGCGATAACAGGGGGGTATGAGCTTATCGCGGGTGAGCGGAGATGGAGGGCATCTCGCATGGCAGGGCTTGGTGAGGTCCCTGTGGTTGTCATCGAGGCTACTGATGAGCAGTCGCTGGAACTTGCTATAATCGAGAATATACAGAGAGAAGATCTGAACGCTATCGAAGAGGCTGAGGCATACAGGTCTCTCATGGGTTTCGGCCTTACTCAGGAGGAGGTCGCCGTAAAGGTCGGGAAAGAGAGGGCGACTGTCGCAAACTACCTGAGGCTTCTCAAGTTGCCGCATGAGATAAGAGAGGAGCTTGTAAGGGGCGCTATAACGATGGGCCACGCGCGCGCGCTCCTTTCCGTCGAAGGACATGTCGCACAGACCGAACTTTGCAGGCAGATAATTACAAAGGGGCTCTCTGTGAGAGAGGCCGAGTCTCTTGCTGCCAGCGGATCGGGAAAAGGCGGCCCAAGCGCGCAAGGCAGGTCCAAGGGTGCAAGACAAACCGGTCATGACCCTGTCTCAGACGAGCTGAGGTCGATATTCGGCACAAAGGTCTTGTTAAAAGACAATAAGGGCAAGGGCAGGATAGAGATAAGCTATTTTTCCGCTGATGAGCGTGAAAGGATCATAGACCTGATAAGGTCCATATCAGGCCAGGTCTTTTAAGCCGCTATAACCAGCTCCAGAGGCGTCGTTAGGATACTGAAGCAAGGCCGCAAAATATCGAGCTGACCTTTGTGGTCGAGTAAAAATCCCCTGCCCGGAGGGCCTATCGGATGTTCGGTTTCGAAGAGAAGAAAAAGGGTTTCGACGTCACCGGCTTCATAGGCAAGGGCGTCGTCATAGAAGGCAGGCTCAGCTTTGAAGATACGGTCCGCATAGACGGCACCTTTAAAGGCGTGATCTCGGCGGCAGGAACACTCGTCGTTGGAGACGGCGGATACGTCGAGGGCGACCTCACTGTTGGGGCTGCTATCATCACAGGGGACGTAAAGGGCACGCTTGAGGCTTCCGACAGGGTCGAGTTGAGGAGCCCGGGAAGGATGCTCGGCGACATAAAGACGCCCAACCTCATAATAGGCGAAGGCGTCATATTCGAAGGGTCTTGCATAATGCTCAAGAAAAACCCTAACGCTCTGCCAGAGACCGTACAGTACGGGAGGAGTGAAGCTGAAAAAAAGGCAGAGAACCAGTAGCCCCTTCATGCTCTTTCAATATACAATCCAGAAGAAGTTGATATTCCGGTGAGAAGGATGGATACAGGCCTCTGTCAGCCGGTCTTCAAATGATCTCGATTTAAAAGGACCACGCGCCTGCCAAAGCATACGCATCTGCGGCCGTAACGGTCTTCACACACGCATACGTCAATTTAACCGCAAAACATACGCATCTGCCGGTCGTTACGGCCTGCCCGTCCGTCTCCTGATCCATCCCTCAATAACGTACTTTTATTTATCACAGGCATGGTCCGCAAAGAGCCAGCTTGAGAGCAGCGTCGTATCCACTCATTCCGGCAAGACCACGATTAAAAACCTCTGCCTCACGACATCCATGACATGCCGACAGAATCCATGTTGTCCCCGATATCCGGATGCGGCTTGCCTATCAGATACCCCTGAGCGTAATCGACCCCGAACATCTTTAAGACACGAAGCGTTTCCGGGATCTCGACGAACTCGGCGATCGATTTTATGCCAAGGCCGCGCGCCATGTCAGACATCGTCCTTACAAAGACCTGGTCGTCGGCGCTCTCAAGGAGCTTTTTTATGAAAGAGCCGTCTATCTTTATGTAGTCGACGTTCATCTCCTTGAGGTAAGAAAAAGAGGTGAAGCCGACTCCGAAGTCATCGAGCGCGAAGCTGCAGCCGAGGGCCTTAAGGGCCTTTATGAATTTGCGGGCCCTGCCGAGGTCTCCTATGGCCGCTGTCTCCGTTATCTCGAAGAGCAGGGCGCTCGGGTCTGCGCCTGCCTCGGCTATCTTTTTTTCAAGAAATTCAAGGAGCGACTCGTCGCCGAGGTTCTTGCCTGAAAGGTTCATGCCGAAGGTGAGCTTTTTGCCCTCTCGCATAGTCTTTGCCTGAAACCTGATCGCCTTTTCAGTGATCGCCCTGTCTATCTCGCCTATGAGGCCGAACCTCTCTGCTATGTCTATGAAGGCGCCGGGCAGGATCACCTTGTCGTCCTCGTCGCGCATCCTGGCGAGGACCTCGTAGTGGTGGACCGATCCGGTATTGAGGTCTAGTATCGGCTGGAACCACGGCTCAAAGCGGTCTTCGGAGAGGGCCTTTGATATCTTCTCCCTCCATGAGAGCCTCGAATGGAGTTTTTCAAGGTCTCTGTCTTCCGCCTTGTAAAGATGGACCCTGTTGCGCCCCAGCTCCTTGGCCCTGTACATAGCCGCGTCGACCCTTGTAAAAAGCTCTATGGTAGAGAGGCCGTGGCCGGGATAGAGCACAACGCCGACGCTTGCCGTGAATATCGAGAGATGTTCGGCGAAGCGGAAGGCCTCGATTGCCGCCCGCAGGCGCTCTGCGAGGGTTATCGCCTCCTGCTCGACTACAGACGGGATGAATATCGCAAACTCGTCACCGCTCAGATGCGCTATAAAAGGCTGGTTGTCTGATTTGTCTTTAGGGTAAGCAAGGCTTACTTCGGAAACGAGAAGGGTTGCCATCCGGCGCAGGAACTCATCGCCTGTAGCGTGGCCGTAGGACTCGTTTATGAACTTGAACTGGTCGACATCTATCAGCAGGAGCGCGCCTGTCTGCTTCATTGCACTTGCGGTCGTGATCCATTCGTCAAGCATTTTCATGAAGCAGGTTCTGTTGATGAGGCCTGTAAGCGCGTCGTATCTCGTAAGGTAGGCGGCCCTTTCCTCGGAGACCATCTTCTCGGTTATGTCTTCTTGAACGGCAAGGAAGTTTGTGATCCTGCCTGTCGGGTCCTTTATCGGGGATATGACGGAATTGCACCAGTAGTAGCCGCCGGTCTTGGTCCTGTTCTTAATCGTGCTCCTCCATGTCTTGCCGGAGGTTATGGTGGACCATAGCGCTTCGTATGACTCGTTCGGTATCTCGCCTGAGGCGAGTATCCTCGGAGTCTGGCCTACCGCTTCTTCGCTCGAATATCCTGTCACCTGCACGAACGTAGGGTTGACGTACTCTATCGTGCCTTTTACATCGGTAATAAAGACGATATTGACGGAATATTCGATGGCCGCTGACAGCTTCCTTAGCTCAAGGTCTTTCTGCTTCGCCTCGGTCACGTCCTGCACAGTGCCGACCATCCTGCACGGCCTGCCATCTTTTGTAAACTGGACGTCCCCCTGCTCATGGACAGAGCGTATCTGGCCGTCAGGGAGCATTATCCTGTGGTCGAGCGAATACGGTTTTATCCCGTTAAGGGTGGCTGAAACGGCTTCATGCACCATTACCCTGTCGTCAGGGTGGACGCACTCGATAAAGATCTCGTAGCTTGCCTTAAACTCGTTTTTTCTCATACCGAAGATATCATATATCTCGTCGGACCAGTATAATGAGCCCTCTAGTATGTCCCAGTCCCAGCTTCCGATATGCGCCAGATGCTGTGCCTCGTTAAGGCGCAGTTCGCTTTCTCTCAGCGCGTATTCGGCTGATTTGCGTTTTGTGATGTCGGAAAGTACGCCGTCGGCGTACCGGACGCCGTCTTTCAGGTACGTCGTTGTCGCTCGGGCGCTCAGCCAGACCTCGCGTTTATCCTTTCTCTTTGCGCGGAACTCAAAGTCCATGCGTTTTTCTTCGCTGAAAAGCCTCTGCATCGCAAGCCTGAATCCGTCGATGTCGTCCGCGTGGGCAGAGTTAAATAAAAGCGCCGGGTCGGATATGAAGGCGTCTTCCCCGTAGCCGAGCATATCCTGCACGTTCTGGCTTATGAAGACGATAGAGCCGTCAACGGAGGCCCTCCAGGTGACGGCTGGGATGTTGTCGATAAGAGTGCGGTACTTTTCCTCGCTTTCGCGTATGGCAAAGTCTCTGGTCTTGATCCCTGAAGCCATGAGGCTGAACGTCTCCGAGAGGGCGCCTATCTCATCGTGCGATTCCTGCGGGAGCGTCACGTTGTAGTTGCCTTCAGAGACCGCCTTGGCTGCGTCGCTTATCCGCCTCAATTGGAGGACTATCTTCTTCTGAAAGAAGTAAAAAAGCAGTGCTGCTAAAAAAGCTACAAGGATGATGGTCACGATAGCGTCGTTGCGCATCTTTCTAACGGAAGAAAGGGCTTCTTCAGCGTCTACCTCGACAAGGAGCGTCCATTTGAGAGATGGCAGGCACATCGAAGAGCCTATGACCTCTATCCCGCGATAGTCCTTGTAAAAGCCGGTCATTTCCCTTGATTCGTCGATGCACGCCCTTACAGGCTCCGTGTCTACGGGTCTCCTGATCAGGGCGTTTCTGAAGAACTTCGAACTTGTGATAAGGACCTTGTCCCTGTTGGTGAGGTACGCCTCGAAGGACAACTTTCTGCCTTTTTCCCAGGTGAGGGCGCCTAGCTCCTTGTTGAACTCGCCGCTTAAGACCTTGTCGAGCTCGTGAAGCCTGGTAAAGGTCGAGAGAAATCCTATAAGTCTCTCATCTTTTATCACCGGCACGGAGACTGCTATGCCGTGTTCTCCATTCGGGCCGTGGAGTGTCTCTGTTACGGGTATGGCTCTTCTGGCGTTTACGAAAAATTCGCTTGCAGAGACGTCACTCCCGCTATCGTGCTCATCTGTCGAGGCTATGACCCTGCCGTCTGTCGAGATCACATGGACAGAGCTTATCTGGCTGTAGAGGGGAAGCTTGTACTGTTTCAGATATACGCTGAGGGCAGGCGAAGGCTTGGCGCCCCCTGCCAAAGATGATCTTATGAAGCTGTCGGTCGAGAAGTCCTGCGCCCTTCTCTTTGTCATCTCGAGGAACTGGAAGACCTGCCCCTCGAATACCTCGGATACAAGAGTGAGGTCGTCTATTATATGCTCTTTGATCCTCTCTCTGTTGTTTCTGTATCCGACTATAAAGGCGATGAATATGGGCAGGAGTATTATCCCGAGGGCGAATATGGCCTTTTTTGAGAGCGAAAAACGCATCGGTTATAGATCCCCTTGTCTGTGGTATTCCAGGTATGGCATGCCGTACACAGGCAAATCATCAGCTTTGCAATGATCAGGTTATATCGTAAAACATCATCTATATAGTATAGCGTAAGAATTGCCATGGCAAGTGAAGCGCATACACTTCTTCGGCAGATACCCGCACTACCTTGAGCAGTGGTTTGCTTGTGTTGGTCAGGGCACTCCGGACGCAAAAAGACCCGTGGCCGCCTGAAGGCATGCACCACGGGTCTTGCAGTTTAATAGTGTGTTTTTACTGGTTTTTCGGCTTCGGCCTTTTGTTTACTTCAAGGACCTTCTTTCTAAGCCTTATCGACGACGGCGTCACTTCGACAAGCTCATCCTCTTTTATGTACTCAAGGGCCTGTTCGAGGTTCATCGATTGCGGAGGGAAGAGCATCATGGTATCGTCCGTGCCGGACGCCCTCATGTTCGTAAGCTTCTTCTCCTTAACCACATTGACGTCCATGTCGTTTTCCCTGGAGTTCTCGCCGACGAGCATACCTTCGTAGACAGCGGTGCTCTCCTTTACGAAAAGCGTGCCCCTGGGCTGGATGTGGAAGAGTCCGTATATGGTCGTAGAGCCGAACCTGTCGGAGATGAGCGCGCCAGAGACCCTCTTGGCGATAGTGCCGTGGTAAGGCTCGTACCCGTCAAAGAGGTGGTTTAAAAGTCCTGTGCCGCGTGTGTCCGTAAGGAACTGCGAGCGGAAGCCTATGAGGCCCCTTGAAGGTATGCGGAATTCAAGACGTACCCTGCCGTGGCCGTTGTTGAGCATCTTTACCATCTTGCCCTTTCTGCCGCCGACCTGCTGGGTGACGACGCCTATGAACTCCTCAGGTACGTCTATGACGAGAAGCTCCATCGGCTCGTGGACAACGCCGTCCATGACCTTCGTGATAGTCTCAGGCATCGAGACGGAGAGTTCGTACCCCTCTCTCCTCATGTTCTCAATCAGTATGGCAAGCTGAAGCTCGCCTCTGCCCATAACCTTGAAAGAATCGGCCTTCTCAAAATCTATCTTTATGGAGACGTTGTAGAGAAGCTCCTTTTCAAGCCTCTCGCGGATGTTTCTTGAGGTGACGAACTTGCCCTCTTTGCCAGCGAAAGGCGAGGTGTTCGCGGAAAACATCATCGATATAGTCGGTTCGTCAACTTTAATGCGCGGAAGCGGCGCAGGGTTCTCGGCATCCGTTATGGTGTCGCCGATGTTGACGCCTTCAAGGCCGGCAAGAGCTACTATGTCGCCGGCATAGGCGGTCTTTGAATCTATCCTGTCAAGGCCCTGGAATACGTACTGCGCTGTGACCTTGGTCTTTGTAACCTTGCCGTCTATTCCGACCATTGCGACGTTGTCGCCGTAGTTGATGGTCCCTGAGAATATGCGGCCTACCGCGAGCCTGCCGACGTAGTCGTTGTAGTCGATGTTTGTGACAAGTATCTGGAGTATCCCGTTAGGGTCGTCCTTCGGGGCCGGGATCGTGGAGACGATAAGGTCGAAAAGCTGTTTGAGGTTCTCAGCAGGCTTCTCAAGCTCTATTGTGGCGGTCCCCTTCCTCGCGTTCGTGTAGATTATCGGGAAGTCGAGCTGGTCTTCGGCCGCGTCGAGGTCTATGAAGAGGTCGTAGATCTCGTTTATGACCTCTTGAATGCGGGCGTCAGGCCTGTCGATCTTGTTTATGACGATCATCGGCGTCAGCTTGAGTTCGAGCGCCTTTTTAAGTACGAAGCGGGTCTGGGGGAGCGGCCCTTCTGATGCGTCGACGAGCAGAAGGACGCCGTCTACCATCTTAAGTGTACGCTCGACCTCGCCTCCGAAGTCGGCGTGTCCCGGGGTGTCTACGATGTTGATCTTCGTCTCGTTGTACTCGACAGCGGTGTTCTTGGCAAGGATGGTTATGCCGCGTTCGCGCTCAAGGTCATTGGAGTCCATGACCCTTTCTATGATCTTTTCGTTCGAGCGGAATATACCCGCCTGCCTGAGCATCGCGTCGACAAGGGTCGTTTTGCCGTGGTCGACGTGCGCGATGATGGCGATGTTTCTGATGCTTTTTCCTGACATAAGACCTCACAATTTTGGAATATTTTAAAAGTTAATTTTATATTATAAGAAATATATGCTTGATTGTAAAGGGGTATCTTTCAGGCGGATCAGGCTACTGCGCGCGGCGAACAAAAGCGTGCGGGTTATCCAGGTCCGGAGTGCGCGTTCTCATTCTAGAATAGAGATAGGGGTGAGGGCGTTGGAGCTTTCCTCAGGCAGGCCGTCTGATCTTTTAAAGTCAGACGTTTAGCGTGGCCCATCTACAATGTATCTTTGAATGGGGTATGGGGTATGGAAACGGATGATATGCGGCGCATATAAAATCCCGGCCCTGTCGGGCCGGAGCCAAAAACACCGGGCTCTATTTTTTGAAGATATAGTGGCACTTGACGCATCCGTCCATAAGTTTCTTGGTGTAAAGGAGCATCTTCGGACGGTTTTCGGCCTCTGCCGAACGGGCGAGTTTTTCAAGGTTTGAGTGGAACTCCTTGTCCAGGGCGACAAACTCTTTAACCCTCCCCGGATTTTTCGGGATCTTTACCTCCCCTGAATGGATCGCCTCCTGAGTACGCTCCATCCTGCCGTGCATGGCCTCGATCGCCTTATGCACTCTGGCGCCGTCGCCTGCAACAACCGCAGAGACGATCTCTTTGAAGCTTGAGTCGAGCTGGCGCATCTCTTCTATAAGAGGGTTTCTCATCCAGCCGTGCGCCGCCTCCTTAGGCGGGGCAAGGGCTGAGGTATCTGCCGGGGCAGTGATCTCCTGACCTTGATGGTGCGTCCCGTGGCTGTCTTCTGCCGCAAAACCCAAGGCAGGCGCAAATAGAAGGCTTGCAAGCGCCACTGCAAAAAAACTGGAATAGAGAGGTCTTTTCATGCGGGAGATACTCCTTTGAAAGTATTTGCTTTAGTCTGCGGCCTGTTCGTATGTTGGTGATAGCCGTGAGAGCTTGAAGTCTCTATCTTCTCATGATCGGCTGCCGTGGAAAATGACCAAAGTCACCTCACTCTTTCTCGATCCCCGGCTTCGGCCTGTCCTTGAATATCTCATAGTACAAAAGAGGTACGGCTACGAGGGTAAGCGCCGTAGCGGCGATCGCGCCGAACATCATCGCAATCGCGAGTCCCTGGAATATCGGGTCAAAGAGCATCACGAAAGAGCCGACTACTACCGCGAGCGCGGTAAGAAGTATCGGGCGGAAACGGACGGCTCCTGCCTTGATCACAGCCTCTTTAAGCGTACCGGTCTCCTTGCCTTCGATTTCAATGAAGTCAACAAGGAGTATGGAGTTACGTACTATGATGCCGGAGAGCGCTATGAAACCTATCATCGAGGTCGCCGTGAAAAACGCCCCGAATATCCAGTGGCCGGGAAGTATGCCGACAAGGGTCAGCGGTATCGGGGCCATTATTATCAGAGGGGTGATAAAGCTTCTGAACCACGCTACTACAAGTATATAGATGAGGATGAGGACCGCGCCGAAGGCTACGCCCAGGTCCCTGAAGACCTCATAAGTGATATGCCATTCGCCGTCCCACTTCATCGAATAGCGGGTCTCTAGCCAGGGCTGCTCGGATGAGTGCTGGGTAAGTTCGTACCCATCGGGGAGCTTCAAGGCCTTTATCTTCTTAGATAGCTCGAGTATCGCGTATACAGGGCTTTCCATACTGCCGGCTACGTCGCCAACGACATAAGTGACGCTCTTAAGGTTCTTATGGTAGATCGTCTTTTCTACAGAGGCCTCTTTTACGCTGACAAGCTCGGAGAGAGGGATAAGGGCGCCTGTCATTGATGGGACTGCGATCTCTCCCAGGCTCGCGAGGTTCGAGCGTTTCTCAATAGGCGCTCGGAGCGTTATTTCTACAGGTTCCTTCGTTCCTTCAACGTGCAGAAGGCCGGATGAAACACCGCTTACTGCGACCGCGATCGACTGGGCCAGCGCCTCTGTCGAGACCCCGTTTACAGCGGCCTTCACCTTATCAACCTCCAGTACGAGATTTTTCTGATCGTCTTCTACGTACCAGTCAACGTCGACAACCCCGTCGGTCTCCTCAAAGATATTCTTTATCTCACCGGCGATCCTGATCCTTTCATCCGCCCCAGGGCCGTATACCTCGGCAACGAGCGTTGAAAGGACAGGAGGCCCGGGTGGGATCTCCGCGATCTTCAGCGCGGCGCCGAACCTGTCCCCGATCTCTTTTAGATGCGGCCTCAGTCTCTTTGCTATCTCGTGGCTCTGCTGGGATCTGAGCGATCTGTCAACGAAGTTGACCTGTATGTCCGCGACGTTTGACCCGGCTCTAAGGTAGTAATGCCTCACCAGTCCGTTGAAGTTGTAAGGCGCGCTTGTGCCTACGTAGCTCTGGAGATCTCTGACCTCAGGGACAGTCTTCAAATACTCGCCAAGCTCTCTGGCGCACCTGGCGGTCTGCTCGAGGGTCGTCCCCTCAGGCATGTCGATTATGATCTGGACCTCGCTCTTGTTGTCGAAAGGGAGCATCTTTACGGCGACCTTTTTGAGCGGCACGAGAAGCATCGCAAGGGCGAGCATGAAGAGAACGGCTGAAAGCGCGGCGACCCTCTTTTTCCTCGATTCGATCAGAGGCATCATTATCTTCGAGTAAAAGGCGGAAAGGCCGGAATCTTCCCGGGTCCCGGTATTATGGCGGACGTTTTTAAGCGCCTTGTATCCGAGCCAGGGGCTGACGATAAAGGCGATAAGGAGTGAAAAGACCATCGCCGCCGACGCTCCGACAGGTATCGGCCTCATGTACGGGCCCATAAGCCCTGAGACGAAGGCCATCGGCAGGAGCGCCGCTATGACGGTGAAGGTCGCGAGTATCGTAGGGTTGCCGACCTCGTCAACTGCCGCTACGGCGTTATCTATCGAGACACCCTTCATCTTGAAGTGCCTGTGTATGTTCTCTACCACAACGATAGCGTCGTCGACGAGAATCCCGATCGAGAATATGAGCGCGAAGAGGGTGACCCTGTTGAGCGTGTACCCGTAGAGGTAGTTCACAAGGAGCGTCAGGGCAAGCGTCACAGGGACCGCGACTGCGACGACTATAGCCTCTCTCCAGCCGAGGGCGAGGGCGATAAGGATGATGACGGCGATGGTGGCTATCATCATGTGTTCCAACAGCTCGTCGGATTTTTCCTTGGCAGTGACCCCGTAGTTTCTGGTGACCGTTGCGTTTATGTCGGCCGGGAGGAGCTCGCCCTTCAGCGCGTCTATTTTTTTAAGCGCCGCAGCCGCTACAAGGCTTGCGTTCGCACCCTGCTTCTTGGCGACAGCTATAGTGACAGCCTCGTATTCGGCTGACGGGTCAGCCAGCTCAGGCAGGGACTTTTCCGGCGTACCAGGGCCAAAGCCCATGAATACGTAGTTCGACGGCTCTTCCGGGCCGTCAGTTACCTCTGCTATGTCTCTCAGGTAGACCGGTCTTCCTCCAAAGACCCCTACGACAACGGCTTTGACGTCCTCGGCGTTTTTTAGAAAGCCGCCGGTCTCCATGAGGAATTCGGTGTTGCCGGATGCAACTGAACCGCCGTGGAGGCTAACGTTAGCCTTGCCGATGGCCTTCAGGATGGAGAAGGGAGACTGCGAATAGGCCTTGAGCCTGGACGGGTCGAGGTCTATGCGGAGCTGCCGCTTCTGACCCCCAGTGACGGTCACCTCGGAGACGTCCTTATCCTTTCGTATCTCTTCAGCAAGCCCTGCGGCCACATTCCTGAGCTCGTAACCGGTATAGCGCCCTGACCAGAGCGTGATGCCGAGGACAGGGACGTCGTCTATCGACCTCGGTTTTACAAGAGGCTCGGATACGCCTGCTGGTATCTTGTCGTAGTTCGACCTTAGTTTGTCATGGAGCTTGACGATCGAGTCTTCCATGTCTTCTCCGACATAGAACCTCACTATCGTCAGGTTCCTGCCGGGAGAAGCTATCGAATACACGTACTCGACGCCTTTTATCTCCCAGAGGAGTTTTTCAAGGGGTGAGGTGACGCGCTCTTCAACCTCTTTAGCCGAGGCCCCCGGGTAGCCGACGAATACGTCGATCATCGGCACTACGATCTGCGGCTCTTCTTCTCTCGGAGTGACTGCGACCGCGAAGATGCCAAGGAGTACTGCGGCCAGCACGATGAGCGGGGTGAGCTTCGACCGGATGAATGCGCGAGCGATCTTACCTGATATGCCGAGAGCCATAGCGCCTACTGCCCCCGGCCGATGATGCCGCCGTCAAATGCGCCATCCGCGCCTTTGGTTATTATCTGCTCCCCTGCGTCAAGCCCGGAGATGACCTCTACGTTCGCGCCGATGGTCCGGCCGGTCCTTATGAGCCTGTATGTGGCTACAAGCTGCTCATCTACTACGTAGACGCCGATAAGCTGCCCCTTCTTTATTACCGACGAGGAAGGGACAACGAGCAGAGGCTTTTTGCCCGCCGGGAACCTGACGGAGGCGTAAAGTCCGGACCTCAGGTCATTGCCGCCCAGAGCGACCTTTACAAGAAAAGTCCTTGTAGAAGGGTTGATCGCCCCGGATGCCTCTGTGACCCTGCCGCTTAAGCGCTGACCTGTCGATTCTATTATGGCTTCAACCCCCATCCCGGGTTTTATCAAGGCCGCAAGACGCTCATCGGCATAAGCCTCAAGCGTGAAGGAAGAGGTGTCTTCTATCGTCAGAAGGGGCGTGCCTGGAGAAGCCAGCGCGCCTATATCTATCTTTTTTTCGGTTACGACGCCTGAGTACGGGGCGGTTACACTGGCGTACCCTTTATGCACGCGCGCCTCGGTTGTGCCGGAAGTCGCACGGTTGGCGGCCTCAGAGACCCGCTCGTGTTCGAGTTTAGCGGTCCTTGCGCGCGACTCGATCGTCTCGAACTCGTGCCTTGATATCGCCTTGCCCTCGTAGAGTTTTTTGTATCTGGCAAGGGTCGCCTCCATAAGGCCCAGGTTCTCACCGGCCGCCTCAAGTGCCTTCTTCGATTCTCTCTGCAGGGCCTCGGCACCGGCGACCTTCTCAGAGGCATCAAGAGACTCGATAGTGACGAGGACCCTGCCTGCCTTGACCGGCGCGCCTTCGGTGAAGTTGATGGCGGTGACTGTGCCCATCGTCCTGCTTGAAAGGGTAGAGACGGTCTTCGCCTTGATGGTGCCTGTGGCTTCTATATAGTCGTCTGTCTCTACCAGAGCGACCCTGGCCAGCGTCACGCCGGCGATAGGCCTTCTCTCGATCGCCGTCTTGTTTTTCCCCGGGTCTTCAGAACAGCCGGAGAGCATCGGTGAGGCGCTCATCAGAGCCAGCAGTGCGGCGATAATAGCCTTGTTTGACATTAAAACCTCCGTAGCCTTAAACGACCCCTCTGCCTATTCGAGGCCGAGGTCCCTGATGATGGTGCCGCTTTCAAAGTGGAGCGCCGCGATGGCGCTCTTCAGATCGTTTTCACTCATGACGTGGTTTGTACGCGCCTCATCGAGGGACAGCTGGGCGTCGAGAAGGTCTGATATAGGTGTCAATCCGTTCTCAAAACGAGTCCTCACGAGCCGCTCGCCTTCTTCGGCCACCGCGAGGGAGCCTGCTGTAAGCCCGGTGTTCCTAGCGGCCTCTTGTGCTTCAAGGTATGCCTCGTAGATCCTGTATGAGACGGCTTTTTTGAGTCCGCTCAAGTGCTCGGACGCCTCTGTTGCGCTATGGCGCGCCCTGTTTGACTCGTGCCTTCTGAGTGTGCCGTCGAATATCGACCACCTAAGCTGAGCTGAGACCTGCCAGCTGTCGCCTTCCGAGCCGAGCGGGTTTAAGTGGTCGTTCATCATGTACGCGCCGCCGACGCCGATAGTCGGGTAGTAGGCGGCAGAGGCAAGTTCTATGTTGGATTTTGCGTTCTCGTATTTGAGCGACATCGAACGGACGTCCTTCCTTGAAAGCGCGGACCGGGTGTAGTACCCGATATCTTTGACCGGAAGCTCGGAGATAGCGTCTGAGATGGAGGCTGGCTCTTCGAGCCCGAGCAGCAGGCCCATCTGTCTCTCGGCAAGAAGCAGGTTCTTATTCGCGGTAGCAAGCCTCTGCTTAGCCGTGGTCACCATCAGAGACGCTCTCAGCACATCCGAATAAAGCCCGATCTCTGATGTGTAGCGTAGCTCGGCAAGTCTCAAGTGCTCTGCCGCGTCCTCAACGCCTTTTTCGGCTGTCGCGATGAACCTGCGGGCCGTTTCAGCCATCAGGTGCGCCCGTATAATAGCGTAGACGACCTCTTCTTTTTTTCTGCCGAGATCTTCGGTACTGGCGGAGTAAAGTCTCTCTGCCATCTCAAGGCCTACGGAGGCTTTTTTTGAGAGCAGGACCTGCTCGACTGACAATGAGGTCTGGTAGTCGTTCACGGCGGCCGGATTGTTGAGTGACCCTATGGCGAAGTCGTCCTGAGTGAACCGCCCCTGGTTGAGCTTGGACGCGAAGGCGAGCGTCGGGTTGTTGGTGCGCGTGAAACGCTCCTCAAAGACTATGTTCGGCAGGAGCCGGCTTCTTGCTATCCCGATCTCCTCGGCGACGGCACCCGAGGCACCGGCGGAGGCCTTGAGGGAATGGTTCCCTTTCATGGCGATGGCCAGCGCCTCCTTAAGAGTGAATGTCCGGCCCTGGGCCAGGGCAAGTCCTCCATGAGATAAGAAGACGCCAAGGAGCGTTATGAGCAGGGCCGGCTTGAACATTTTGCATGGCTCCATTAATATTATTCGCTGTTTAAAGTTCGTGTGACGGAACGGCTCTGATGTGAACCCGGGGCCGGTCTATGACGAAGGCCCTGGCCGTGTTATCGCGCGGAGCTTGCTTTCTCGCACAAGAGGCGGCAATACAAGGTCAAAGGCCGGATCAGCAGGAGCCGCAGTTATCCTTAAGCCCGCTCAGTTTGAGGAGCGCCATCATCGGACACCAGTTGGTGAAAAAAGACTGGATGAGATTGAGGCCGACGAACCCGGTGAAGTAAAGCCAGTAGACGGAATGAAGCTGAGATAGAGCGAGAGATAAGATGATGAAAACGCCTGCTATAAGCCTGAGCATCCTGTCGATGGTCATTGTATGCCTCCTTTACCGCATGGTCAAAACTATTTTTTAAGACGTCTGGCGAGCCTCTCGCCCTCTTCGATCTGTTCTAATAGGACCGCCTTCATCAAAGAGCACGCCTCGAGGATCTTCGGGTTGTTGATCGAGTAGAAGATGTTGACCCCGTCCCTTCTTGTTGTCACGACCCTTCTTTGGCGGAGTACCGAGAGGTGCTGCGATATGTTGGCCTTGGTGATGCCGATTTTTTCGACGAGCGCGCCTACGGACATCTCGCCCCCCTTGAGCGCCGCTATTATCTCGAGCCTCTTGGGGTTAGCGAGCGTCTTGCATATCTCTGCCTGCAGTTCGAATACTTCCTTGCCTTCCTTCTTCATACTTGCATTATTGCGAAATATTGAAACAATGTCAAGTGAAAAAAGCAGGCGGTCTTTTTTTAGAAGACGGCCTGCCGGAAGATGGCGTGTAAGGCATGAGGCCCGGTCCTGGGAAGGCTGCGGCGAGCGAGGCGGCGGTTTTGAGGTCTTTACCCGGGCTCAGGCGGTATCAGGGGTTGGCGGCCGCGATCGATGTGCGGATCCTGTCGATAGTCTCCATGTCCGGCCTGAAAGAGCTTGAAGGCGCCTTGCCTGCCTTTAGCAGATGGCTGGCGGTAAACGGGGTCTTCTCGAGCTTCATGTTGTAGCTGGTCACCATCAGCGGTTCGAGGTTTATTACGTCCTGAGCATTGTACGCGAGTAGCGTCTCCAGGGCCTTGGGGTTTCTGTTCCTCTTAAAGTCCCTCCACAAAAGGACAGCGAAGTAGCCATCTACCCCGGAAAGCTCGCCCCTGTCGATGCCGATGAGCTTCTCGCATCCCTTGAGGCCGCCCTTGAATCCGAGGTCGGCAAGGATGTACCTTAAGTCCAGGTGTGCCCTGTTGAGCCTCATCCCGAATTGGTTCTCTATGAATGGAAGGTCAAAACACTTGCCGTTGTAGGTGACGAGAAGCCTGTACTTTTGTATGTCATACCTGAAGCTGTCAAGGTTTCTGTCCTTGACGTAGTTATGCACTGTCGTGCCGTCATATAGAGAGATGGCGGTTATATAGCCGCGAGGGCCCATGTAGCCGTTCGTCTCTATGTCCAGATAGGCGACTTTACCGCGAAATTCGGAGAATATGCGCCATTGCTCGCGGGCGGGCAGGAGGGCTGAAAAGTATATCGGGTTGTTTGCTTCGAGCCGTTTCACGGACTCTGCGACAAGTGCCTTTACGTTTTCAAGGGTGCCTGCGCGGGCCGGAAGCCTGGGTATCGACTCTTCAGTAGCGTTGGCCAGGAAGTCATCCCATGTAAGTATCCCGGCCTCCCACAGCCTGCGCTCGTAACGCGCGCCAATGCCGGGGATGTGGCAAAAAGTGTTTCTAAGCATCAGACTCTGTCCTAACTGGGCCGTTAAGCCGGCCCCTGCGCGCGACTTATGTCGCAAATCTGCGTAAGCCGAATGCCTCGCAAGAGATCACAAAAAAACCTTCAAGGGCAAAAAAAGGGCCGGATACCGGAGGCCCGATCCTATACCTTCTGCCCAGTATCGATTATTTTAACACAAGGCGGCCCAAAACAGGATGAAAAATATTCGAGAGAGAGGAAAAGGGGAAATACGAGCCAAAGACTGCAGAGGATTATCTGCGGTTGCAAAAGGTACGGCAGGGCCTGATCGATGCAAATATGCCTGAGATTTTGTTCTGAAGGCAAACCGGCAGGCTCTACGCAAGCCGAGCCGTTTTAAAATCATGGAAGAGCGGCATTAAAAGGCGCAGGCACATCAAGTCCGGCAGAAGGTACTGCAATTCCGCATCCTGCCACGCCTCTACTCTCAAATGATAGGTCCGGACGGGATAGAAGGCAAAGGGGCTGATGCCTGCGAGCCTTTGCATTCAGCTATCAGCTTGAAAGGTCTGCAGAGGCCTCCCGGGCGGTTCTTATCTCGTAGTTCATGGTAGGCTATAAAATCGTGGACTAAAAGACCCTGGAAAAGATATAATGAGCGGATGCAAACGCAGGGGATGAGCGGCAGGGAGTCTTATTTTTCGGATATATGCATCGAGAGGTGTGGCGGGCTGTGTTGTGATCCGTGGTGGGGGATCATATCGTTTCCGCTTGTGAAGCACGGCGGTTTGATTGGTCTCAGGCAGGAGCTTGTTAAGGCGATAAAGGCGCGCTCCCAGAGGATCACGGAGAATTACGTCACAAACGAGACGCCGAAGAGGTATCTCTTCAAGGCCCCGTACAGGCTGAACGTCAAGCTCAGGGGGATAAAGGTCGAGGGCCAGGTCCTCAGCCTCGAAATACTCGCCATGTTCGCCTTCCGTTGCCTCTTTTTCTCTGATAAGAGGGCGTGCGCAATACACCCGTCTCTGCTTGGCGGCGGCGATATACGTCCGCCACACTGCGCTCACCTCGGGGTCCACGGCGCTATCCCGGGGGAGAAGGGCTATTGCAGGATAATAGACGCGGCAGGTAGTGGCGAGGCAGAGGCTCAAAAGGCGATAGAGCTGGAGAAGCGTACAGCCGAGGTCCATCTCAAGGAAGGGTTTGATACTGTCGAGGAGGCCGCTGACAATCTCATGGCGGAGATAAACGAATACCTCACGGCACGCGCCCCCCATCTTTTACAGGAGACGCGGCCAGCCGCGCCGGGCAGGAACGACCCGTGCTGGTGCTCAAGCGGGCGCAAGTACAAGAAGTGCCACGGCGCGTAGTATATAGCTGTCAGGATATCTATCAGCTGCAAGGGCCTTTTAGCGGTCGCAGTTTCCGGTTTTGCCATACCGATAAAACAACGGGTAATGCTGTCAGGATATAATGGAAACAGATACTGAGATAGCTCGTAGGATAAGGCTAAAGCCTATAGGCGAGATCGTCGAGCCGTTAGGCGTGCCGGAGGCGCACCTTATACCTTATGGCAGATATGCGGCAAAGATAGATGCCTCTTTTTTAGCAGAGATCAAAGGGCGGCCGGACGGACGGCTGATAGTCGTTACCGCTATGAGCCCTACCCCTGAGGGCGAAGGCAAGACCACTCTGACGATAGGTCTTGCGCAGTCATTAAGGCTTCTCGGAAAAAAAACGGTAGCGGCGATACGCCAGCCGTCGCTCGGCCCTTTCTTCGGTACAAAGGGCGGGGCAACAGGCGGCGGCTTTTCGCAGGTCCATCCTGCAGACGACATAGCGCTTCACTTTACAGGTGACGACCACGCCGTGGCAACCGGCCATAATCTCATATCATCCCTGATAGACAACCATATTTATCATGCCAAACTGCCGGGACTTGACCAGGGGAGGATCGCGTGGGGCAGGGCGTCAGCGCTCAACGACAGGGCGCTGAGAGACGTAAGGGTAGGCCTTGGCAGGGAAGATACCGAAAGACCTGACCGCTTCCAGATCTCAGCCTCCTCAGAGGTGATGTCAGCTCTGTGCCTTGCGACATCCCTTGAAGACCTGAGGGGACGCATCGGCAGGATGCTCCTTGCCTTTACCAGGGACGGCACGGCTTTTACTGCGGAAGACCTCAAGGCGGCAGGTTCCGCGACCGCGCTTCTAAGGTACGCGATACACCCTAATATTGTTCAGTCTACAGAGGGCGTTCCTGTCTTTGTCCACGGCGGCCCGTTCGGCAACGTCTCTATCGGGTGTTCGTCTCTCATGGCAACGAAGCTGGCTATGAAGCTCGGTGATTATGTGGTAACAGAGGCAGGGTTCGCTACAGACCTCGGGGCTGAGAAGTTTTTTGACCTCAAATGCAGGGCAGGCGGCATAAGGCCTTCGGCCGCAGTCATAGTCGCGACTCTCAGATCTCTGAGATACCACGGAGGCGCTAAGGACTACCACCTCCCGGATATGGAAGCGGCGATCAGAGGCCTTGATAATCTGGATAAGCACGTAGAGAACATGGCGGAGTTCAAGGTCGGGGCGCTTGTGGTCATAAACAGGTATGCGGACGATCCTGCCGGAGAGCTTGAAGCGGTCAAAAAGTCTATAGAAGGTCGCGGCGTTGCCGTATGTGTGGCAACTGTCAGGCAAGACGGCGGCGCAGGCGGGCTTGAGGCGGCAAGGTCCCTCATAAAGCTCTGCGAGGCTGAAAACAGCTTCAGGTTCCTTTATGAGAGAGATGCCACCTTCGAGTCGAAGGTTATGACGATAGCCCAGAGGATATACGGCGCGGATGGCGTAGTCTTTACTGACAGGGCGAGAAGAGACCTTGCTTCGCTCGAATCCGCCGGGCTTGGGGGTCTGCCCGTATGCATGGCCAAGACGCACAGGTCTTTATCAGACGACTCAAAACTTATCGGCAGGCCGAGGAACTTTAATATAACGGTAAACGCGATAGGGGCCGCGGCCGGTGCAGGTTTTCTGGTGGCGTATTGCGGTTCTATACTCCTTATGCCCGGGCTTTCCGCCGATCCGCGCGCTTCGCATATAGATGTTGATATTAATGGGCATATAACGGGCGTCTGAGCTATTTCGCAGCGTGCTGCAATCGGTTGTCGAGCCCGGATAAGGTCTTGTAGATGGTCGGCTCATCAAGTCTATTTCAGACAAAGACAAAAGACAGGTGAGCATACTCTCTTTTTGACATAGCCACTTAGGATAGCATCTTCCTTCCTGCTCTCCCAAGTGTTGCACTTCGCTATTGAACCGGCGTGTTCAAATTATCCTCTTGAATGTGAAGATCTATCTTTAGTCTGCTCTTTGCCTCATGATCCTTCGATCTTACGTTTGCGCCGGTGCGGCATCTCTGGGCCCCCGGTCTTTTACCCTTCATCCTGCCGAATATATCAAGAGGCCTCGTGTGCGCCCGGTCACTACAGAGATCTGCTATTCAGGCTACAATGCGTTCTTCATTCGGCGTGTACGGGCCCTGGATCATCCTTCCATCTGAGCTTTTGTTCCTTGAATTCTTTGATAAAAATATATACTAACGCCTGATTTTCGTTCTATAATCAAGGTTTGGCCCGGATCTTCTAAAAACAGGGCCGTAAAGGGTTATATGGTCTTCGGGTCTTACAAAAACCTCCTTAAATCGTTAGGGTTCCAAGCGTTTATCTGGACCCAGTTCCTCGGCGCGTTTAATGACAACGTCTTTAAGATAGTCATATCCATGATAGCCGTGAACATGGGCGCGGGCCACAGCGGCGGCTGGTACGTCTCCCTTGTCGGCGCTATCTTCATCTTCCCGTTCTTCCTCTTCTCAGGCTACGCAGGGTTTGCCGCAGACGTCTTTAACAAGCGCAAGGTCTTGATAGTCACCAAGTCCTTCGAGATAGCGGCGGTGGTATTCGGCCTTTTCGCGTTCCTCTCAGGGCGCATTGAGCTGATGCTCGGTACCCTCTTTTTCATGGCGGTCCACTCGACCTTCTTCGGTCCTGCAAAATACGGCATAGTCCCTGAGATGCTCTCTGACAGCGATCTTTCCAGGGCGAACGGCCTCATGGAGATGAGTACCTTTCTTGCCATAATACTCGGCACCTCTGTCGGCTCGATCATGTATTCGGTCTGGAAGGACAGCCTGGGGACGATCGGCCTCTTCCTTATAATCATCGCGGTTGCAGGCACGCTCGTCTCCTTCGGTATCCCGAAGGTAAAGAACTCAGGGGCTGACAAGCCCTTTCAGTTGAACCCCTGGGGGGAGATAGGCCACGGCCTCAGGAGGCTCTTTGAGGAGAGGCTCCTTCTCTTTACAGTCGGCGGAATCACGTACTTCTGGTTTCTCGGCTCGCTCCTGCAGATGGACATCCTCCTTCTCGGGAAAGAGGTGATGGGCCTGTCCGATTTTTGGATAGGTATACTGATAACATTCCTCGCTCTCGGCATCGGCGCCGGGTCGGTTGTAGCCGGAAAGCTCTCAGGAGACAAGGTCGAGCTGGGCCTTGTCCCGATAGGTTCTATAGGCATGGGCGTATTCTCGATACTTCTCGCCTACTCCTCTGATTCATACCCCAGGACAGCGGCCGCCCTTATGATGGTCGGTTTCTTCGGCGGGCTCTTCATAGTGCCTCTGAACTCATTTTTGCAGCAGCAAAGCGGCTCCGAGGAGAAGGGCAGGATAATAGGGACCAACAACTTCGTCAATACGGTCGGGATACTGCTTGCTTCCGCTGTACTCTGGCTGATGAGAGACGTGCTTGAAATAACTGCCGAACGGATAGTCCTGTCTTTCGGACTGCTTACGCTCGCCTCTACCGTGCTTGTGATGAGGGCGCTACCCGACTTTCTTGTCAGGTTCTCTCTGTGGATGCTCACCCATACGATCTACAAGATAAGAGTAGTAGGCCAGGAGAACGTGCCGTTTAAAGGGCCGGCGCTGCTCGTCTGCAATCACATGTCGTTTGCGGACGGCCTGCTCGTGGGCTCGTGCGTCCAGAGGTTCGTAAGGTTCATGGTCTATGAGTACTTCTACGGACTGCCGCCTATAAGCTGGCTCTTGCGTCTTTTGAAGGCGATTCCGGTAGCTGACGGCAACCGCAGGGAGGTTCTTGCTTCTCTTGAGAAGGCACGGGCGGAGCTGAAAGACGGCCATGTAGTATGTATATTCGCAGAGGGCGCCATAAGCCGGACAGGCAACCTTCTTCCGTTTAAAAAGGGCTTTCACAGGGTAGTTGAAGGGCTTGATGTCCCAGTGATACCGGTTCATCTTGACAGGGTCTGGGGCTCGATCTTCAGCTTCAAGGGCGGGAGGTTCTTCTGGAAGTGGCCGACCCAGTTCCCGTACCCTGTCACGGTCTCCTTTGGAGCGCCGCTTTCCGTTGACGCCGAGCCGCAGAAGGTGCGCGATGCCGTAGTCGAGCTTGCCAGCGACGCGATGGTTCACAGGAGGTTGCCAGGCGATATGCTCCATCTGAGGTTCATGAAGAACGCCAAGATGCGTTTTTTCTCGAGGTGCATCTCTGACTCGACCGGCAGGGCGCTTACCTGGGGAGAAACACTCGCCGGGTCCCTGATACTTTGCAACTGGATGAAAAGGCGCATGACCGGAGAAGATATGGCGGCGATCTGCCTGCCTCCTACGGTCGGCGGAGCGCTTGCCAATATCGGAGCGATGATGGCCGGGAAGACCTCTGTAAATCTCAATTTCACCGCCGGAAAAGAGGCGATGAAAAACGCCCTTGCACAGTGCGGGATAAAGACCGTCCTGACGTCAAAGGCATTTCTCGCCAAGGCAGAGATCGAGCTGGTGGACGGTATGGTCTTTATAGAGGATATCCTCGGGTCTGTCGGGCGTTTTGAGCGTGCCAGGGCGCTATGTCTTTCTTTCATTCTGCCTGCGAAGGCGCTGGATCTCCTGTGCAGTCGCACAAGGCCGGACGGAGAGAGGCTGGCGACCATAGTATTCACGACAGGTTCGGAGGGTTCTCCAAAAGGGGTCATGCTGACCCACCACAATATACTCGCCAACATAGAAGGTTTTTCGCAGATACTGTCTACCGGGCCGAAGGATGTGCTTCTGGGGGTTCTGCCTTTCTTCCATTCATTCGGCTTTACCGCGACGCTCTGGTTTCCGCTCGTCTCAGGTTTCAGGGCCGTGTACCACCCGAACCCGATGGACGCGAAGACCGTCGGCGAGCTGGCCTCAGGACAGAGGGCGACGATACTCGTCGGTACCCCGACGTTCTACTCGATGTACGCCAAAAAGCTGCCTGAGGCATCTTTCCGAACGATAAGATACGCCATAGCCGGCGCTGAGAAACTTAAATCCCATATCAGCCAGGAGTTCAAGAAGAGGTTCGCCGTGGAGCTTCTGGAGGGGTACGGATGCACGGAGATGTCACCCGTGGTATCCGTGAATATCCCTGACATAGAACATGACAAGATCAGGCAGACAGGCTTCAAGGCAGGGACAGTAGGCCATGCGATACCCGGCGTCGCCGTCAAAGTTGTCGACCCTGAGACATGGCGCGAGGTGCCGTACGGACAAGACGGGCTCCTTCTGGTGAAGGGGCCGTCCCTGATGAAGGGGTATCTCGGTGACCCTGCCCTTACCGCATCGGTCATAAAGGACGGCTGGTATTCAACAGGCGACGTTGCCTCTGTCGGGGAGGACGGTTTTATCCGCATCGTCGACAGGATGGCGAGATTTTCAAAGGTGGCCGGCGAGATGGTAGCGCACTTCAAGATAGAAGAGACGATCTCGGCGCTATTAGGAGGATGCGACTGCGTGGTCACCTCCGTTGATGATGAGTTCAGGGGAGAGCGGGTAGTAGCGCTCTACGCGCACACTGCGGTGGATGCGGCCGAGCTGAGGGATATGCTTTTAAAGACAGAGCTGCCGAGGATATGGATACCCAAGCGTGAGGATCTTATCCGCGTAGATTCGATACCTGTGACAGCTACAGGCAAGGTCGACATCAAAAGGGCGAGGGCTATTGTAACGGGACTTGCCGGGGCCTGAGGGTCTGCGGCGGGTTTTCAGCAGGCTACTGAAAAATGCGATCTGCCTTGTTCCCATTAGATCTCGTTAGTCGGCGCATACGAAAAACACGCCTCCCTCGCATCAGGGCTTTTCGAACAGCCCAAACAAATTTCGGGTTTTTCAGCAGACCGTCTGATGATCTTGTCAGCGGTATCTTTTGTTTTTATGTCGGAGGCAGGATTGAGCGCGGTGGCAGGCCCGTTATTCAGGCCTCGCCCCTGTTTTTACGGCAGGCGCGCCTGGCAGAGGGGCAAGGTACACAACGTTTCTCGACATGTCCTTGGCGCGGTACATCGCCTTGTCAGCGATCTTCAGAAGTTCTTTTCTGTCTTTTGTGTGGATAGGGTAGGTGGCTACCCCTATTGAGGCTGTGATCTTGAGGTGAAGGTCGTCATCGTTCAAGAACTCTGCCTTCTCTATGGAAGCCCTGATCCTTTCCGCTACCCGCATTGCAACTTCGTAGTCGGCGTCTATCAGAAGGACTACGTATTCGTCCCCGCCGTACCTGATGACTGTATCGACTTCTCTGACGCATTTAAGAAGAATCTTACCGACCTCTACAAGGACCCTTGACCCGACAAGGTGGTCGTTCTTGTCATTTATCTGCTTGAAGTTGTCGAGGTCGAGAAACAGGACGGTTACCGGCATCATAAGCCGGTCCGCCCTTTTTATCTCCTTGTCGAGCGCGAGTTCCAGGTATTTGCTGTTATAGAGGTTGGTGAGGCTGTCTATAAAGGCCATCTCCTTGGCCTCGGAGTACTTCTGCGCGTTGTCAAAGGCCTGTGAGATATGCTCGACGATGAATGTGGCGTGCTTGATGTCCTTTACCGAGTAGTCGTTTTTCGCGTGCGAGCTTAAGATCAGCAGATAGCCGCTTACGGACCCGGCCTTGGTGAGAGGCGCTACGAGGAACGAATTGTACGGGGCGAGCAGCTCGGCGTCCTCGCCCGGAAGTTCGGGCTTGGCGACTACGGTTATCGAGTCAAGGTCCCTCAGGTCGCGTTCGAACCTGCCTTTGAATATCTCGACGATCTTCTCACCTGTATTAATGCTCAGGTGCCTGACACCCTTTATGTCGAGCTTCTTTTTTTCATCTTCGTAGAAGAAGATGATGCCTGCCTCTCCGTGGATTATCTGGAGAAGCGCGTCAAGGGAGATGCTGTAGAGCTTGCTCATGTCGAGGATTGCCGTAACGTTCCTGCTGACCTCGAAGAGCTTGAGCGATTGCCTCATCTCCGCGTTTTCTTCGAGGAGTTTTTTCTTGTCCATGCAGGCCCCTACGGTATGCAGGAGCTCGTCTTCGTTGGCAGGCTTTCTGATGTAATCGAAGGCACCGTTCTTAAGCGCCTCTATCGCTGATTCAATGGAGCCGTGGCCGGTAACTACTATTACGTCTATCAGTGTGTTGATCTGCTTGGTCTTCTGGAGGACCTCCAGGCCGTTTATATCCGGCATGACAAGGTCGGTTATGACGATATCGAATTCATCGTTTTCGATCATGGAGATCGCTTCAAGGCCGGTTGAGGCCGTTTTTACCTGAAAACCCCCGGCAGTCAGTATGTCGGAGCTGAGGACCCTGAAAAAAGCGTCGTCGTCGACTATGAGGATCTTGCCTTTGCGCACTATGGGCTCCTGATATTTTGCTTTTTATAAAATAGCATTATGAAAGGTGGAAAGTCAATAAAGCCATATCATGCCTGGTTTGAGGCTGTTCGGGCGCGGATACAATGGGGTTGCGAAACCGTCATAAAATATGATTAAATATCAGGCTCATAAGAACCTGTGCCACGGGAATGCCCAATGCAATCGCAAGGTAAAAAGCTCCTCGCTGTCTCCATGATATTTGCCGTAGCGCTCGTCTACAGGCTTATCTACATCCATCAGTTCTCCCAATATCCCATATTCAGCTCCCTTGATATCGACCAGGAGTATTACCACTTCTGGGCGAAGAGGATAGCGGCAGGCGATCTGATGAGTGGAACAGAGGTCTTCGAGATGACGCCTCTATACGCCTATATGCTCGGGTTTTTCTATAAGTTCATCTCAACGGACATATTCACCCTGAAGGTGGCGCAGAGTGTGGCAGGTTCAATCTCAGCCGTCATGATATTCTTTCTTGCAGGGCGCGTATTCAAGAGCTTTGCCATCGCCGTTGTCGCAGGGGGCATGGCCGCCATGTACGCCCCGTTCGTCCACTACGACAACATGGTTATGAAGTCCTTCCTAACGGTCTTTTTCTCGGTCGCCTCCCTTATATTCCTCTATCGGGGCGAAGAGAGGGGTTCTTTGCTCGACGCTCTCTTTGCCGGGGCCTCGATAGGGCTATTAGCCCTTGTGCGCGAGAACGCGATACTGCTTATCGCCGGAGTCGTCATCTGGTTCATCTTCAGGTTCCCGGCAAGGGAAGCGGCTAAGAGCAGCGGAGTCTTTCTGGCAGGCTTTTTCCTTGTAATGTCCCCTGTTGCCATAAGGAACTACGTCGTCTCAGGCGATATAGTCCTTAATACCGCAGGAGGCGGAGAGGTCTTCTACATAGGCAACAACCCTGAGGCGGACGGCACATACAAGGCCCCGCCGTTCCTAAAGACACTCCACCCTTTTAAAGAGCACGAGGAGTTCCGCTCTGAGGCCCAGAGGCTCACAGGCAGGGTACTTACAAGGAAAGAGTCTTCAGACTTCTGGTTCGGCCAGGGCCTTGATTTCATAAAGGCAAACCCAGGGCAGTTTACCTGGCTTGTCTACAGGAAGTTCGTCATGTTCTGGAACTTCTACGAGAGGCCGGATAACCTCAACTTCTATTTCATGAAGACGCTTGCGTCTTCCCTCAACTACGGGATCACATACGGGGTGCTTGCCCCGCTCGGCATCCTGGGTATCTTTCTTTCGCTAAGAGACTGGAGGAAGAACAGCCTCCTTTACATATTCCTCCTCACTTATCTGGCCTCCATGCTCCTTGTTTTCAACTTCGCGAGGTTCAGGATACCGATAGTCCCTGTTATAATGCTATGGGCCGCCTTTTCTCTCGTCTGGTTCTATCATAAGGCAGCGGTGCGCGATTGGAAGAAGGTTGGAGCGGCGATAGGCGTGCTCGCCTTGTTGTTTATAGGCGTCAACTGTCGTTTCGACGGGGTCAGGCCTTACACTGATTTTTTCGATACCGAGTACCACAAGATGGGAAAGGCCTACCTGCAGCTTGACAGGCTCAAGGAGGCGAGAGAGAACTATGAGGCGCTCATCAGGGTAAACCCGTCAAACGTCTTCGGTTACGCTGGCCTTGCAAGGGTGGCAATGAAGGAGAACCGGAACGAGGATGCTGTGGCAGAGCTTGAAAAAGGTCTTGGCGTAGAGCCTCAAAACGCCGGGCTATATATGCTACTTGCAACGGCTTACAATAACCTCGGCCAGACTGAGAAGGCTCAGGGGGCACTCAACGTTGCCTTCAGGCTCGGGCAGGGCGGGTAGAGGGGAGCGGGCTTTTTTGTTTTTTGGGTATGGCTCGTAACGCTTTCGGGCTCGGCGGTAGGGCGGGGCACACCCGCCGCACAATCTAGGCAGCGGCTCTTATAAAAAAATATTGGTCTGATTTTAGCTGTGCACTTCGGTGCGCCTTTTTGGGTATGGCTCCCTTCGCTGTCGGGCCGTTTCGCAGTAGATTCAGATACCTGCCAAACGGCCCTCCCTTAGGCTCATTCCACCATACCAGGGTTGTTTAGAGACAAAGGCAAAATAATTCCGACACCACCTCCCCCTGTCCCTCCTTGTTTAGGCGGAAGCTTTGCCTTTGCTCCTCCTCTTACTATAAGGGGAGGCCGGGAGGGGTTAGCGACAAGCGGTTTTCCTTTGCGCACCACCGTGCGCCTCCGGTTTGGCTCGAACGGCTCGTATAAAAATATTGGTCTGATTTTAGCTGTGCACTTCGGTGCGCCTTTTTGGGTATGGCTCCCTTCGCTGTCAGGCCGTTTCGCAGTAAATACCGATGCCTGCTCAACGGCCCTCCTTTATGCTCTTTCCGCCATGACCCGGGTTGTTTACTGCCAAGACAAGATAACGCAAAAGCTCCTTTCTAAAACTACAAGACCTTGAGTTTGCTGTGTTTTTCAAACAAAAGCTCCTTAAATTAATTTCGCATTAATTTTCCCGTTGACATTTTTTAATCGAGGGGTATAATCAAAATAACATAACGGTCGCGGTGCTCACGAAGAGGGCCCCGAAATAAGACCAGGGTGATGTCGCCAATGTACTGCCGATGATGGTGGTAGTATTCAGCGGCATTTTTTTTTGCCTTCGGGCCGCTGAAAAGAAGAAGCTGAAACCCAAAACCATCAAATCAAGGAGCATCACATAATGAAGAGATTCCTCGTAATCGCTCTCGCAGTGGCTTCAGTAGGCTTCATCGTAGCCGGCACAGTATCAGCCGCACCGGTTGACACCTACAACGCCGGCGACCCGGCAAACGGCATAGGCAACTCAAGGCACAACCTCGGTAACCTTGGCGCGCATCTGACCTCGCTGCCGAACACCTCCACCAACGGCATCAATGGTACCTCCGAGATCTGCGTATTCTGTCACACGCCTCACCATTCAAACACCGGCCTTTCTAACGTACCGATCTGGAACAGGAACAACTCGACTGCGGCATCTTACGTAGCCTATGGCGCGACCCTCGGTGGATCGACTGTCGGCGCCCCTGGCTCAACGACACTTGCGTGCCTTAGCTGCCACGACGGCGTAACGACCTTTGACAACCTTGCCAACAGGCCTGGTAAGGGCACAGGCAACTTCACCACAGGCTTCAACATGTGGGAAGTCAACGCCAACGGCGTAACAGTAGGCATCGTATCCTCGAAGATGACATCCGGCAGGCTCAACATCGGCGTAAACCTCTCCAACGACCACCCGGTATCAGTAGCCTACGGGACCGACGGAAGGGCGTCGCTTCGTCCGACTTCAACTGTGATCTCCTCGGTTGACGTAGCGGCCGGTCTTGCCTCCTCAGCCTCGACATGGGACGGCGGCAACCTCACCAAGAACCTCTGGGCTGTCAAGGGTTATGTCAACGCATCCGCGACGATCAGCGATCTTCTTAGAGGCGGCAACGTTGAGTGCTCTTCCTGCCACGACCCGCACTTCAACAACAAGTCTTACAACGAGGTAGATTCTACCTACACGAACGTAGCGGTGCTCGATCTTGAAGAAGAGTCCAACGGTCTCTTCCTCAGAAGGGTCGGCGGCAACTCTGGTTCAGGCCTCTGCAGAACCTGCCACAACAAGTAAAAAAACTCTGCGGCGTCAAAATCGCATAGCGCATCAGAAAAGGAGGGCCGATTCTCGGCCCTCCTTTTTTTATGTTCTTGAATTCACCCTCGAAGCGCAATTAATGGATAAGTAACTTTGACCGGTTTCCTGATGATCAGATCTTTCATGGTTTGACGTTCTACAAAATGTAGAATATAATTGATCAGTAGCAGAAATGACATATAGCCTGAATTGTAAGGGGGTATCATGGATTACTCGTCCCTGATAATCATAGTCATCTTTATCGCGTTCATGTTTCTTATGCACCGGGGCGGCGGCGGGTGTTGCGGTGGCGGCCATTCTCATGGCAAGAAGGGAAAAGATGGTGAGGCCAAAGATAACGATACCAATAAAAACTGCTAAAATAGAAGGAAGGAGCGGGTGATGTCGATCGTGATGGGGATAATGGCGATCTTTATGGTCGCAGGTATTCTCTCCGGCCATAGCCATATGATGGGTGGCATGATGGACGCCGATGATAAGGTCGAAAAGGTCGAGCAAAGCGGGGATTCATCAGGCGATAGTCACGATAAAAGGCGGACTTGTGATGATTGCCCAGTTGCGGTCGATATGAAAGATGGGGTTGAGGCGAGGGATGAAGGCCCTGATAAAAATAAAACCGGCGAAGAAACAGGGAAATGAATATGATGGGCGGAGTTGCAATTGCCTGAGGTTATGAGATGATTTTCAGGTTCGCTATAGATAAAGAAGAATGAAGACCACTCTTTCAGCAACGAAAAATGATCGTAGAAACAGCTTAAAATATCTTTTGGAGCGTGTCCAATGGCTATAGACCCTGTATGTGGTATGACAGTAGACTCGGCAAAAGCCGCTGGAAAAAGCGTGAAAGGCGGGGTTGAGATATACTTCTGCTCGCTAAAGTGCAAGGAGAGGTTCGATGCGAACCCTGAGGGGTTCGCAGGGTCTTCAAAGAAAGAGCATGGGACGGGGATGGCAGGCATGGCCGCAGGCGTTGCGGAAGGTTCGGCCGGCACAGCCAAAGACCCTATCTGCGGCATGGTCGTTGAAAAAGAGAGGTCGCTTAAAAAAGAGCAGGCAGGCAGGGCCTATTATTTCTGCAGTGACGGGTGCTTAAGGACATTCGTCGCCCCTGAAGAAGAGCTGAAGAAGATGAAAAGACGAGTCTCTGTCGCGCTCTTCGGGGTGCTCGCTCTTGCGCTCCTTCGCGCAGCGTTCTTCATAGGCCTTGCAACAGGCGCGACTATCATCACATGGGCGCCGATACCGCAACTGCCGTGGTTTACCTGGGGTGTCTGGTTATTTCTGCTTGTAACGCCGGTTCAATTCATCGGGGGGTGGGGCTTTTACAAGGGCGCGTATACAGCTGTATCGAATCGGCAGATCAATATGGATTTTTTGATAGCCCTCGGCACGACGGTCGCTTATATCTACTCAGTCATGGTCATCTTCGCCCCTGATATACTCCCTGTAAAGGTCGAGGAGCGAGACGTCTACTTCGAGGTCTCAGCGGTCATAATCGCCTTCGTCCTCCTTGGAAAGTACATGGAGGAGATCATAAAGAAGAGGTCGTCTGCCGCGGTAAGGAAGCTGATGGACCTGAAACCGCAGACAGCGCGCGTCATTCGCGCTGGCGCAGAGATGGAAGTCCCGGCAGAGACCGTCGAGGTAGGCGACATTGTAGTGGTAAGGCCGGGCGAGAAGATACCGGCCGACGGGTTAGTTGTCGAGGGCTCAAGCGCAGTGGACGAGAAGATGATAACAGGCGAGTCGATGCCTGTAGAGAAAAGGCCAGGCGATTCTGTTGTGGGGGCGACGCTCAACAGGACCGGCCTGATAAAGTTCATGGCAAAAAGGGTCGGCGCCGAGACGACGCTCAGCCAGATAATAAAGCTGGTCGAGGAGGCGCAGGCATCAAGCGCGCCGATCCAGAGGATAGCTGACAAGGTCGCCGCATACTTCGTCGTAGCGGTAGTCGCTGTGGCCTTTCTGGCGTTCTTCGGCTGGTGGGCCTCAGGCGATTTTCCGCAGGGGCTTTTAAGCTTCATAGCGGTCCTCATCATCGCGTGCCCGTGCGCTCTGGGTATTGCTACGCCGGCCGCCCTGATGGTAGGAGTAGGCAAGGGCGCTGAGGCAGGGATACTTATTCGCGGCGGGGAGTTTCTTGAAAGGGCGCAAAGACTCGACACGGTCGTATTCGACAAGACCGGTACCCTTACAAAAGGCGAACCCAGTGTTACCGACGTCATCTCTATAGGGAGCAGCGAGGAAGATATTTTAAGGCTTGCGGCTATCGCTGAGAAAGGGTCTGAGCATCCGCTTGGAGAGGCTGTCATAAGGGCGGCTAAGATGAGGGGGATAGATGTCCCTGACGCAGAAGGGTTCGAGGCGCTACCGGGCCAAGGGGTAAGGGCGACATACAAGGGAGCGGTAATATTTCTTGGCAACCGCAGGCTGATGGAGGGGCGCGGGATACATACGGCTCCTTTGGAAGAGAGGCTCAAGGACCTTGAGGCAAAGGGCAGGACTGCCGTCATAGTGGCAGGAAAAGACTCTGTGCTCGGGATCTTGGGCATCGCTGATATTATAAAGGAAGGGGCCGCCTCAGCGATCGACGCGCTTAAAAAAGAGGGCATAGACGTGATCATGCTCACGGGCGACAACGAGAGGACGGCAAAGGCGATAGCAACAGAGCTCGGCCTGGAAAGGGTGATAGCAGGCGTACTGCCGGGCGAGAAGGCAGGGGTGATAAAGAAACTCCAGTCTGAAGGAAAGGTAGTCGCTATGGTCGGGGACGGAATAAACGACGCGCCCGCGCTTGCCCAGGCAGATATAGGGATAGCGATAGGGAGCGGCTCTGATGTGGCAAAGGAGACAGGCGGCATAATACTCGTAAGGGACGACGTCAGGGACGTTGTCGCAGGGATAAGGCTATCGAAGGCGACGATGAGGAAGATAAAACAGAACCTCTTCTGGGCATTTATCTATAACTCAGTCGGCATACCTATAGCGGCCCTCGGATTCCTGAACCCGATAATCGCCGCCGCCGCAATGGCGCTAAGCTCGCTTTCAGTAGTCGCGAATTCCGCAACCTTGAGGACCTTCAAGATAAAGGTCGAATAAAGTGGGGAGGTAAGACAGGGTCAGATCTGCTTTACTGATAACATGTATAAGCATAAGGCTCAGAGGCAGGCGCATTTGACGGCCTGCATTTTGCTTTCCACCTGTGCGGCGCGTGTGGCCACTTGACAATAACGGGCTTACTGCTAATAATCATCTTGAGCTGTTGTCTTTTCAGTTCTTCCAACTATCAATGCGGAGGGGTGTCATGGAGCAGACCAAAGGGCAGGGCGCGAAGGAAGATTTATATAAGAAGATAGAGGCCCAGATCAAGGAACTCGACGAGCGCTTCAAGACTCTTGAGGCCAAGGCGTCCAATTTCAAAGACGCGGCCAAGGTGGAGATAGACAACCAGCTCAAGGCCTTGCGGAAGAAGAAAGATGAGCTTATGGAAAAGGAGCGCCAGCTCATGAACACAAGCGGCGAGGCGTTCGGGATCTTGAAAGAAGGGCTCGGCAAGGCGGCCTCAGAGCTTAAGTCAGCGCTCGACCAATCGATAGCCAAGTTCAAGTAAGGTTTCTTCAGGGTCTGGCATTACTTGAAGATGCAAAGCGAGCGAACCCCCGCAGTTTGCCTGGGGCCGATCGTTTGCCAGAAATAATTATTCGCCGAGGGACCCTCACGGCCTGCCGTGGGTTCTTTCAAAGTAAAAAAAGCGTCAAGAGGAGCCGATGAGGATCGTCATTTTCGTTTCGCTTTTCGTGGCGGCGCTGGCTGTGATTTTTGCCCTGCAGAACTCGCAGCCCGTAATCGTGAACTTCATCAACTGGTCCTTCGAGGCCTCGCTCGTCATAGTGCTTCTCCTTACGTTCGTAGCCGGTCTATTATCAGCCTTTATCGTCTCTATACCGTGGCGGGTAAAGATGATGAGAGATCTTTCGAACTGCAGGAAGACGGCAGGGCATACAGGCGGGCCGCAGGCCGGCAACTGAGGATTAAACAGAGACGGCTTTCCTTCTTTGATCTCCGCTCCGGCCATGGCGTTGGCAGTGTTTCAGATATGACCTGACTCAAGGAGGTACATTGTGTCAACTCGGCCGTATGCGGCAATAATGCTGAAGGTAGCGGCGATGATAATGCTCGGCACGTCTCTGTCGGGCTGTATTCCCATAGCAATTCGCAAAGACCCTCCTCCAGCCGGGAGCTGGTTGGTTCTGCTCTGCAGGGCTGCCGACGATAACCAGGAACCTCAGCCGAGAGACTTTTATGAAACGCTTTTCAACAGGGGGCAGCGCGATCTCGTGTTTGACTATTTTGATAGAACGAGCAACCACATGGTTGATGTGTCAGCAACAGAAGTGTATGGGTGGTTCCCGATGAACGTGAATACCGCTGACATAGCGCCAAACGTCCGTAACAACGCTATGCCGGTCACGCGCACCCAGACGGCTCGGGACTGCAGGGCATCAGCGCTCGGGTCCATTACCGCCACGGGGACTATCGTGGACCCCGCAAATTACGCTGGTATCATCACGGTGATCAATGTGCCGGTCGATTCCGGCGCCGCCGGCGAGAAGTCGGTAGTATTGTCCCGGCAGGCCGAAAACGAAGTGGGATTTGTCGCTCACGAGATGCTCCACGTGCTTGGTGCGCAGCACTCCTGGCGGACCTCTCCGGACAGTTCCACCGATCACGTCTGGCAACATGGCGGCGATGTGGAGTACAACGACTGTTGGGATATGATGAGCTTTCGAACCTGCGTCTTTACGTTTCAGACGGCACGGGGCGCGCAGGGGCCTGAATTACAAGGCGCTTACCGCGAAAAGCTGGGCTGGTTGCCTGCAGGACGAGTCGAGACAGTGGGTGGATACCCGCCCGGGAAGACCAGTATCACCCTTGCGCCGGTGAGTGATCCTGGCAAGCCCGGCCCTCTTCTCGCAAAGGTCGAGGTTTTCAATCGTCAGAATCCAGGGCAGTATGTACTGGAGTATCGGGAAAGAGACGGATTCGACAAAGGAATACCGGCCAGCGCGGTAGTTATACGAGAGTTGCGTAATAACGGAACCACCTATCTCGTACAGCGGCAAGGTGGCGCGACGGCCTGGCGGAAGGGAGATACGTTCACTGACAATGGTAACAACCTCAGCATCACCGTGGACGACATTGTCTCTGGTGGCGCCAAGATCACGATAAACACGGCCTACTCACAAAATCCGCCACAGCCTGGCGATTGGTGCGGTGACAAGTATCGTGGGGAGGTGCTATCCTGTCCAGCGGGAACGCAGTGTGCTGCGAGAATGGGCGGTGGTCTTGTGACAACCGAGTACTTTTGCGATTGAGGCGTTTCTAACCGTGCATCAGGCAGGGTTATTGACCCTAGCCTTGCGCGCCGTTCTACTCCTTCACAACCGCCGAGGCGTTTTTGTCAAACGGGTTTGTCCTTACGGCAAGAGAGAAGAGGAACGGATAGTTGGCCTTCAGGTGCCTCATGTAGTTGAGCCACTCTGTAGCTAACGCCCCGTAGACCCTCTTTACATCCCCGTTTAAGTGCTTGAGGTCGACGTCAGGGACCTCACTGATGTTGTCTCGATGCGATAGTTCTTCCGAGAGGTGGGATACAGCCATCAGGAGATCTGTGAAGGACTCGTGTTCCATAAGCGCCGGGTTCTCCATCAGCTGTACGACCATGCCTCTTCCTGCGGCGAGAAAGGTCTTGAGCTCGATAAATCCGGCCCTGTCCATCTGCGTCGAGTATTCGCAGGCGGAAAGGCGCTTGCAGATACTGCGAAATTCCGCGTCTGTTTTGTGTTCGCCTCCGGCAAGCTCTGCCTTTATCCTTTCGATGTTCGGGTCGTTGTCCGAAAGCCTGGTAAGGAGCGCTGTCCCCATCTCGCTGAAAAATACCCCGATGACCATGTTGAGCTTCTCAAGCCTTGCCTTCGCCTCCATGCGCGTAAGCATCTGGTGGATTATCATGGTGACCAGCAGGACTTCCACAGGAAGGAACGCCAGGTCAGTGATCAGGTATGAAAATATGTGGTGCGAGTCCCTGAATATCGCGTAATGGATGAGATAGGTAATCGTCGAAAGAGCCAGGAGCGCCGCCCCTGTTATCAACTGCCATCTGTAGCGGTGCATAAGTATATGAAGGCCTCCTCTGTTTTTGTGATGGGCTTGTTGGCCGCAATATTGTAAGGCTGACAGTCAGCTGAAAAATTTTCTCCTGAGAATCGGCCTCTTTGTTTAGCAGCGCGACGCGGACAAAACAACGGCTTATGCCGCACTTCCTGGCGCCTTGCATCGGGACCTTTTGAGCGGCCCGAACAATCCTGGGTTTTCGGCAGTTTGAAAGCAAGGAAGAGCATGCGCTCGCACCTTCCAGCGGCCTAAACAAGATTCAGCCAGGCCCCGCATAACAGGAGCGTGCCCATGAGGCGGGGGTTTACTCAGAACCCGATGAACCTCTCTTTGGGCTTGCCGCAAAGCGGACACTTCTCAGGAGCCGCGCCCTCTACGGTATAGCCGCATTCATCGCAAACAAAAATCGGCGTAGGCCCTGAGTCAGCGCCTCTGTCGATCTCTGCCTTCGCAGTCTCGAAGAGCTCTTTGTGCTGTCTTTCAGCCTCTACCGCCCATTTTATAGCCCTTAAGGCAGTCTTCTCGTCCTGAAGCTTTGCGATAGCCTCGTAGGCCGGGTACATCTCATCTATCTCGAATGCCTCGCCTGATATCGCCTTGGAGAGGTTATCCGCGCTCTCGCCGACTTCACCGAGGGCTTTGAGGTGGGTCTTGGCGTGGATAAGCTCGGCGTGCGCGACAGCTCTGAAGAGGCGTGCAAGGTTCGACCTGCCTTCTTTCTCAGCCTTTCTCGCGAATATCTGATACTTTGCGTGCGCCTGGGATTCCCCTGCGAACGCGGCCCTTAAGTTATCATCAGTCATCTTCTTCATGAGAGGCTCCTTTGTCTAAGCATCTAAATGTTTTTCTCAACACGAGGGTAAAATTATAACACGTTAAGGCCTTGGACGAATGGTCATCCGGAGCGGAGAAGATTTTTGCCGATTAAACAATAGCTCCATCATCTTTAGCAACTTGGTGAATTAAAATCTGATATTAAAGTTTCTGCCCGCAGGCCGCGAGATTCGAAAGACGGGTTATGCCACAACCCTACCATAAACTGAAGCTAAATATACAGGGTCAACGCCTCTTTTACTTAGAATCCCTTTCGCGCGTTTTTTTTCAGATAGGAGAGTATGACGGCTTTTTCATCCTCCGGCAAGAAGGGTCTTATGCCTTTCTCATCTGCCTGTCTCTCCATCCTAGTGACGACATTATTCCACCCGGTGTAGTTGTGCGCCTGCGGGTGGTAAGCGGGGTGGCAGATACTGCATCTGTTGATGTAGAGGATGGCTGGAGGAGTTTCGGCCTCAGGGAGCGGCTGCTTGACGCAAGATGCGGCTATGATGGAAAGGGCCAGGCAGAGCGCCAGGTATGCGAGTTTCTTGGATTGTTCCATCCGGCTTCCTCGGATTTTGCGGGCATTAGTTCCGTTCGATATACAGCCTTTCAACCCGTGCCGTTTCAGAAGATGATCGTATCTTTAAAAACCCCAGAGATCAGACTTCCTGATGGTATTTTTCGTAGGCCATATTGTAGATAAAGTAGCATACGACCAGAAGGAGGATGATGCCCCCGTAGACCGCTATCTGCATTATCCCCTGATACCATTCGACGTCCCCCATCGTAATGGACATCTGGGTGAGCAGGAGGCCTCTGACGCTTGCTATGAGGCCGACGTAAATGAACGGGTTGAGGGTGAAAGCTTTTTTGTTGATCTGGCTGAGGACCTGCCTGAAAAGCTCCATTATGATGAGTACGAACATCATCTCGCTTAAAAGATGCGGGATGGTATGCTGGGTCCACAGAAAGATAGCGTCGTAAATGGCGTCGTAGAGGAGCTGGCCGGCGAGGTATATCATCCCCAGCGCCACGACTATAAGGAGGGCGTAGTCGGAAATCCTGAAAAAAGAGTTGAGGTTCTTTAAAAAACCTGATGAGTTCGGTCCTTCGCCTTCCATGAGCCACCTCCCTTATAGGTAAGCAAAACTATCGCAAGCCCTTGGCGCGTCCCAAGGATGATCATGCCGTCAGACTTGAGTTTTATCTTAAGGGATTGCCGGTTAAGGGAGAATTAAAGGTTTTTGAAGGGTCCTGATCAAGAGGAAAAAGATGGTGCCCGAGGCCGGGGTCGAACCGGCACGTGGTTTCCCACTCGGGATTTTAAGTCCCGTGCGTCTACCAATTCCGCCACTCGGGCATTTCTTGCAAGGCTTCCAAGCGCCTTTGATTATGACATATCATCAAAGAAATGCCAAAAAAATAAGATATACCGCCCCTTCTTATTTAAAATCCTCAAGTCCTTTCAATATCAGCCGATGTATATGGATAATATGGTCATGGAAAGGGGGGCTGGCGTGACTTTGTAATCCATTGTATCAAGAAAACCCATTAACCTTTTAATCCAACAGGCTTTCTTTGAATTCTTGGCTTGACAAATGGCGGCCGATTGCTATAATTGGCTAAATCTTAAAAATAGAGCGGAAAAAAGGAGGTGGCGTATCACCTTTAAATAATCTTTTTTTGAGCATCAGGCAACGTGGCCTTTGAAGTTACTTGTATCAGTCGTAGTCGGCATCTCGAGTGTTTTCGAACACCATTAAAAAGGAGGATGTATGAGAAAAAAACTTTTAGTAGCTGCGGCAGCGGTATTCACGCTCGCGCTCGGTCTTGAGGCGCCGCGCGAGGCCTCAGCTATACCGGCGTTTGCACGCCAGACAGGGCTTGCATGCCTGACATGTCATTTTCAGCACTTCCCGACGCTGAACGCCTATGGCCGTACCTTCAAGGCCGGCGGGTTCACACAGGTCGGCGGCCAGAGCCTCGTAGAGGGAGAGCATCTCTCTATTCCGGCTTCGCTCAATGCCTCTCTTATAACCAAGGTCAGGTACCAGAAGAGAAGCGGTGATAACAGGGCCGAAGGCAACACCAACACAGGCGCGACCGGCAATGCCAGCGAGCTCAACAAGGGCGAGCTTCAGTTCCCGGATGAGGCGGCCCTCCTTATAGGCGGCCGCGGCGGCGAGCATGTCGGCTTCCTCCTTGAGCTGTCGCTCAAGGACGGCGACAGCCGTTTCACATCGTTCAAGATGCCTTTCAGTTTTGATGTCGCTTCCACAAATCTCCTTGTGATCCCGTTTTCTACCGACTCGCAGGGCGCGGCATACGGTCTTGAGCTGTTGAACACCGGTGCTTTGAGGCTCCAGAGGCCGATCGAGCACAGGACAGAGTTCTCCGCTCAGCAGTACATAGGCACTGACGGCGCGGCAACAGGCTTCACGCTTGCCGCTGTCAATAAGATGGGCTTTTTCAACTACACACCGTACTATAAGGAGCATGGCAACGCGGCAGTTGGCCCGTTCATCAACTACTTTAGAGCTGGCGTGACGCCTCAGATCGGCGGATGGGATACAGCGGTAGGCGTACAGTCATGGAGCGGCACCTCGAAGACCGGAGCAACGGATGCGCCTAACAGGGTGCATGCAGAGGCATGGGCTCTTGACGCGCAGGCACAGGGCGAAGTCGGCTCGATGCCTCTTGGCGTATACTTCTCTTATGCAAGGGCAGCCAAGTCCAAGACCGGCGAGGAAGCAAACACGATGAACGCCAGCACCCGCAAGAACAAGTCAGCCGTCGCTATCAACGGCGAGCTTGGTGTGATACCTCACAGGCTCACAGCGGCACTTGGTTATCGCGTAGGTAAGGACGGGGATTCCAACGACGACGGCAAGCAGAGACAGAACGCGTTGACGCTGGGCTTTGTCTACGAGGCGATGCAGAACCTTGAGCTTCAGCTCAACAACTCCTGGTACAATGGCGATGCAAAGCCAGGCTCAGATTCAGGCAACATGCTCACGACGCTGATGCTCTTCGCGGCGTTCTAAGCAAGCAGGTTGATTTGAAAAGGGGAGGGCTTTTGCCCTCCCCTTTTTTTATGTCTGATAGTGAAGATTTAAATCGAAAGAGGCGGGGGTTTGACGATGCGTCCAGTAAAACATATTAAAGCGGCAGGTTCTTTTCTCGCCGGGTTGTTAGGTCCTGGTCTTCGGCAGGTCGCCCTTGTCTGTATGCTGGTTGTCTTTGCCGCAGGGTGCGCCGGACCGCTGCAGGTCGCATACAGTCCAAAGGCGCCTGACAAGAGCGATAAGATAAAAGCGCCGGTGACCGTCTTTATAGAGCCTACAAAAGATCTTAGAGAGAAAAAGGCGGCTGACCCGCGCAGGATCGGCAAGATCGGCGCTGTCGTATCCGATATGAACGCCGGAGATCTTGTCATCTCCGAGGACGCTGATGGACTCATAAAAAGGGCGCTTGTCTCTGAGTTCACTCTCGCAGGCTACGTTGTCAAGACCGAGGGCGATGCAAAAGAGGCTGACTTTGTGCTGCGCTCCGGCGTGAAGGACCTGAGACTGGATGTCGGCCCGAGGGACGAGGTTTCTGTTGTCATAACGGTAAGCCTTGATGAGACTGTCACAGGAAAGGCTGTCTGGTCAGGCGACTCAGTTGAGAAAGGCGACAGGTTCGCAGGCGTTTCAGGCAACAGCAGACAGACCCTGTCATGGTATCTCTCTTCTTCGGTATCCAAGGCGATAAGGTCGATACTTGCCGAGATAAACCCGAGGATCGCAAACACAAGGGCCGCTTATGTCCCTGAAAAGCTCCAGGAGGCCCAGTATGAAAAACCTGCGCCGCAGGGGACAGGGCGCGTCGTTATATCAACCGAGCCGTCACGTTCAAAGGTCTATATCAAGGACGTATATTTCGGGATGACGCCTCTTAACCTCGATATTGAGCCAGGGGTCTACGAGATAGTCGTCAAGAGCAAGGGCTACAAGGAATCCCGCGAGAAGGTCTCTGTGAGGCTGGGTCAGTTTACGGAACTTGGTTTTGATCTGGAAAAGGAGTAGCAGGCAGAGCGTGTTACCCTTGTCCGGTTGAAAGAGTTTGCCCTTGATCAAAGTCACTTTTTAGAATATGCGCAGCGAGTGACCGGAAAAAGGTATTTCATCGGATGGTCTACGGACTCGGCGTATAGATTGTGCGGCGCTAATCAGCGAGCGAGTTGAAAAAGTCGCGTTAGCGGACCTCTAAGCTAACAACGGCTAGATGCCGGGATTTATCAAGTAAAAAGGCCGTCCCGAAGGGACGGCCTTTTTGTTTTTTTACAGGCTGACGGAGAACCCTTAAAGTCTTGAATAGGTGAGCATGGCCGTCCATAAGTAATAAACAGATCATAAGCGTCTTTTCGTGAAAGGTCGGCCTCGAAAGACGTCAGATGCTCACGCCGGGCTTTTTCCCATCAGAGAGGGTGATTTCGTATGCCTCATGATATACTCTTTGAGAAATTCCTTTGCACTACTGTCAGCTTCAAGAAACTGGATGCCGAGAAGGTTGCCGCTCCCTATCCACATCACCTTTCCTCCGAGCATGGAGCCGCGCCCTGTGTCAGCCTCAAGCTGCACATTTACCTCTTTCCACAGTTTTGTATTGGCACAGAGCCTGCCTGCCTCGAGACATATCCCTGTAAGAGAGAGGTTGGCGATCTTTGTGTGATGGGTCTGGCCATCCATGATAAGGCTGGCGGTAGCGTTCTCGATCTTGTGTCTGAGATTTTCCCGGCATCCGTCGAGCATCTCTTTGAGGTTCTCGATGAGCATGGCGATGGTATCGATCGAAACATCGTATTTCCTCTCGCCCATCCCCTTCTTCTGCAGATCTGCAACCTCTTTTTCAGCCTCATGGATGAGCCGCTTATATTTGAAGATGTTCTTTATGAGTACGTCCCTGTGTATTGAGTATGGCCCTGCCGAGACGAAGATGTCGTTGGCAGGTATCTCTTCTCCGCAGTTGGGGCAGATAAGTTCCTCGGCGCTGAAAAAAGGCAAGATGATCGCTTGGCTGCATGTTACGCACTCAGTCTTGAGCATATATCCTCTTTCTGCGGTGATTTTGCGGCTGTGCCTTTACGATAATTTCAGGTCGATCATGCGCAGATAGACCATATTGTCTGATGAAGAGATTCTCCGGCCGCTATTGTCTTGTTTGCAACAACAGCATAACGAAATAAACAGGCCCTCGCAATTGAAATAGCGCTAAGGCAACCTGTAGATAAGATAGTCTCTCTTGAAGTACTTCGTCTGTATGATTTTAAACAAAATACCACATGCGAAAAAGGATTGCAATGATTTGGAAGGATGCGGCTGGCTTTTTTTGAGGAGCTTTCGAGGACATGGCGGTTGGCTGATAAGGCATCTGCCTATTTCATAGTCTGTGTCAGGTCCGGTTGTCCTGGGGTGATGGCCTCCTGGGAGCCGGGGCCGAAGTGGTTGGCGCTGTAGTGTTTGAGCGTGTTATTAAGGCGGAACGAGATCTCAACAGTCTTTTGTCCGCTTCCCGGCCCCATAGTGAAGGAGGGGATATCAAAAGTCGAGGAAAACAAGAGACTGGTAAAACGTTAGGTGTATCACTATAGTTGAACAATCTGTTTTCTTGACAAGCACCTGTTTTCTATAGTAATTTTGGTCTCTGAGTGTGGGAGATGCCGATGAATTCAAAGGATCAGGATAAATTATTCATGAACCTTGCGCTAAGAGAGGCGCGAAAGGCCGCAAAGAGACTTGAGGTCCCTGTAGGCGCGGTCATCATTCATGAAGGTCTGGTAGTCTCAAGGGGTTTTAACAAGAGAGAGACAGGGGCCGACCCTACTGCCCACGCCGAGATGATCGCGATAAAAGCGGCCTCAAAGCGGCTCGGTTCATGGAGGCTCTCCGGCACGACCCTTTATGTGACGCTTGAGCCGTGTCTCATGTGCACGGGCGCTATCATACAGGCAAGGGTCGGCAGGCTCGTCTTCGGCGCCTTGGACCCGAAGGCCGGGGCGTGCGGGTCGCTCTACGATCTATCTACTGATAAGAGGCTCAACCACCGGGTCCATGTTACTTCAGGGGTCTGCTACGAAGAATCAGAGGCGCTTCTAAAGTCATTTTTTGCTGATCTCAGGGCTCGTAAAAAAGAGGGGAGAAAAAAACCTCTTTGAGCCTGTACAGCCTGATAGGGATTCGGTTATAATCGCCGTCATACAAAACCCGGAGGTGTTGTCATGCAAGGTGTCTCTGACCAGATATTCCGCGAATACGATATAAGAGGGACCTTTGGGAAGGACCTTACTCCTGAGGTCGCTGAACTGATAGGCAGGGGCTACGCTGCCCTTGCAAGAAAAACAGGGCTCTTGAAAGACGGTGCCAGCTTCAAGATAAGCGTGGGAAGGGACGTAAGGCTCAGTTCTCCTGAGATAAGAGACGCCCTTGTAAAGGGGCTTACCGAGAGCGGCATTGACGTAGTTGATATCGGGCCTTGCCCGACCCCGCTTCAATACTATTCGATGCATTCCTTGAAAGTCGACGGCGGGATAATGATAACAGGGTCGCATAATCCGCCAGAGTACAACGGCTTCAAGATAAGCTATGGCAAAGAGACGATCCACGGCGAAGAGATACAGAGGTTGAAGCACGTCATACGTGAAGATGTCATAGGCAGGCCGCACCCTCTATGCAAGCCGGGCACGGTTGAGAAGGTAGAGATAATCCCGGACTATCTCGATTACGTTGCGGAAAAGATGAAGCTGCCTGTACTTGAGAGGCCGCTTCGTATCGTCCTCGATTCAGGTAACGGCACCGCTGGCCCTGTCGCGCCTGAGCTTTTCAGGAGGCTCGGGTGCGAGGTCGTGGAGCTTTTCAGTCTTCCGGACGGACGCTTCCCGAACCATCACCCTGATCCTACGGTCGAGGCGAACCTCGTTCAACTCATAGAGGCCGTAAAAAAAGAGAGGGCGGACTTCGGGGTCGCTTATGACGGGGACGCCGACAGGATAGGTGTCGTAGATGAGACAGGGGCTGTGATATGGGGTGATAAGCTGATGGTCATCTTCGCCAGGTCTATACTTGAGACGAACCCGGGGGCAACGGTCGTCGGCGAGGTGAAGTGCTCTCAGGTGATGTACGATGAGATAAAAAAGGCAGGGGGCGTCCCTGTCATGTGGAAGACAGGCCACTCGCTCATAAAATCGAAGATGAAGGAACTGAAGGCCGCGATGGCAGGGGAGATGTCAGGCCATATATTCTTCGCTGACAGGTGGTTCGGCTTCGACGATGCTGTATACGCCTCTTGCAGGGCCGCCGAGATACTCGCGCGCAAACGCGAGAAATACTCTGCTTATCCGTTCTCAAGGCTCCTTGCAGGCGTCCCTGATACGATCGTAACGCCAGAGATACGGGTCGATTGCCCTGATGAAGAGAAGTTCTCTGTGATCGAAGGGCTTGATAAGGCTGTAGGCACTGGCACAGATGCTTTCAAGGTAAAAGATATTATCCGGATAGATGGGCTCCGGATAAACTTCGAAGGGGGATGGGCACTCGTGAGGGCTTCAAACACCCAGCCTGTGCTCGTTTTGAGGTTCGAGGCAACGAGCAAGGAGCTCCTTGAGAAGGCAAAGGCCTTCATGAGGGAGAAGATAGGAATGGTGAGGCCGGGGGCGAAGACGGGGTTTTGAGTTGTTCTTTTAGAATGAACAAAGATTCCATCGGCCTGAATGTTCAGTCAATCCGAGCGGGTTTGAGTCTCATAGTGTTCATACACGCGCTCTTTCCCGTGTACGGGCTTGTAACTTATTACGAATTTTGGTGTATAACTGTGCTTGTTCATTTTCACGGTCACGCAGACAGACGACCAATGCATAAGATTCCTCTGTGGCGCTGTGAAGCTCCCCCCACGGATGATCATTGCGAGTTACCACAACAAATAGCCGTTTAGTTCGCAAAACCGCATCGTTATAAAATTGCTTGAAGCACCAGGTAGCCTTCTGGACAGTACCCTTGCCACGGGTTTTAAAACTAACATCTGGGTTGCTCAGCTCGGCAATGTTTTTATAATCTTCTTGCTCGGTAGCCTTGTTAAACATGGTAGATACGTGATCAAGGTTTGGAGCTGCAACAACTCTGAAGTAGATACGCGATGCCTTGTAAGCGATACGCGTGGAGCGTACATACGGAGTATAAGCAAGAGCTACAGTAATTTCTCTTAGACGCCGTCCTGTGCTTACGAACTCGTCAGGTATGGGAACCTCATAGAAATGATGTCTTTTGTTAGCAATGCGTGCATCGGCGAGCAGTGTAACCTCATTCTCAAGTGAACGCGAAAGAGTACGTGTGTCCACACGGCCGTACCCGCAGATTCTCCTCAATTTCTCGGTATCTTCTTTGCATAATTCTCGGCTTGCTTCAGGGATTGTGGCGTGGGCCACAAGCAGTGTCCGTAACAGATTTGGGTCGGCCTGTGGGTGCTCAGAAAGAAGGCGTGCAGCAAGGTGGGCCACTTGAGGCGCTGCCATGCTTGTGCCGCTTTGCTCCGCTAAAAGGTGTCCACCTACAAAGTCATTGTTAGTGGACAGCTCCCCGAGGCTGTTACGGATCAGCATGTTAGCGCCTGCGCGAGTATTTACCGCCCAATTACCGCCATAGGCAACCAGCTCCGGCTTTATGGCTCCGCCCACAGAGGGACCACGCCTGGAAAACGGTGAAGGCTGATCTCGGCGTGCTATGGGGATTTCCGCTGGGTCGTTAGTATGACGCTGGCTAATAATAGTCTGGTCGTAACGAGCCAGACTACCAACAGTAAGCGCATTAAGCGCAGGAGCAGGATCGAGAATCGCCCAGTCTTCGCGCCAGAGGTATTGCGGATAATCACTTTTCCATTCGAGAGCGTCGAGTTGAGAACCAAGAACATTGCCTGACGAAACTACAAAAAGTACACCTAATTCTCTGGAGAGAGTATCCAAGGTATAGGCGATTCCTTTTACGTGCCCTCCAATATAGGGTTTGTTTTGGTCGCCAAAAGACAGGTTAAATATCTTGCAGCCGTATGTGCCATGAAAATATCGCACTGCTTCGGTGATTTGATTTTCCACAAATCCCGTGTTATTCTCATTGTTTTCATCTAAAATTCTGCCGCTGAATAGACGCAGTTCTGGTACAAGTCTTCTTTCGCGTATAGTGCCTTCGACATCACCATAGAGTGCGAGCCCGGCAACATGAGTACCATGGCCATTTTCGTCTGTGGCGTCTTTATCTGGCAGATAGCTTTGAGAATCGCCCACTGCTGAGGCCAGAAGTGGATGACCAGTGGTCAAACCACTGTCAAGTATGACAACGCCGGGAACATTTTCAGTGGGTGGCTGGATTTCAGGCAGATCCTGGATGTCGGTGTGGAGCAGTTGCAGCTCCAGACCGTATCGTGGCGGCAGATCCACTGTGCGCACGTCGCGATGATGGAGCAATCGCTTGGCTTGTGAATGGTCGCAACGAACCCGATACAGAGTAAGTCCGGAGTGCTTTACACTGTCCAGTTTCTCAATTCCATGCTCAGTTAGCCAAGCCTCAAAGGTCTGCCAAAGCTTTGTACGTTCATCCTGACGATCCTCCAAAGGCCAGAGCTCGATGTCGAGCAAAAAAGGACTTGTACTAGGTAAGCCCTCTCGCCTCAGTGCCCATCCCTTGCGATCCTCCGGACTCCAACCATCTACTCCCTGAAGATCGTAAAGTACCTGCTTATATTTGACCTGCTCCCCCGCAACAAGTGACGCAAGGCGTGCCTCGAAAGATTCCAAGGCAGCATCGCTGACGAATGCGACAATGATCTGTTCATCTTCCTGGCTGACAAACTCAATATCTGAAGATATATTGCGAAGAGTATCTGGATCGAAGCCTTTTGCAACTGTAAACCGAAATAATCTTCTTTCATCGAAACCGCCCTGATCCATGTCGGTTTGGATTTTAGCCTGTTCAATTCGCTGTTGTAGAGAACGACCGTGGGATGCTGGGTTCTCAGGTTGCACAAATCTTGGTGGTTGACCGGCCCGCTTTTCAGTAACCGGATTCTCCCGCTGTAACGGAAGGTGCGGGTAAGACCCATGCTCAGGCATAATTTACTTACTCCTCTTGACTCGCGCTCTCCTTGCATCCTCTTGACTGATAGCTGCTTGAATGTGTCGTTCACTCAAGAATTCCTTACCAGATAAAACCATTTCCTTAGCCGCGCGGCGCAGTACTCGCTCAACATCTGCATGGCTCATATCTTTAAAAAGCCCGGAGATGCGTGTGTCTTCAATCTCAAATTCACGACGAAGTCCTCGCAACTTAATAGATAAGAGGCGTCGGAGTTGTTCGAGGTTTGGTGGTTCAAAGACTAATACTTCGTCGAAGCGTCGCCAGACTGCTGAATCCAACATACCCTCATGATTGGTAGCGGCGACCAGCAGACTTTTACCTTCATAGGAATCTAACATCTGGAGGAAAGCATTAACGACTCGCTTAAGCTCTCCATGATCACTTTCGTCTGCACGCTCTTTTGCGATAGCATCGAATTCATCAAAAAGTACCACCATTTGACTTGCGGAAATAAAGTCGAAGACTTGGCGTAAATTAGCGGCTGTTTCACCTAAATATGATGAAATCACACTGTCTATACGTATGATGGCCAATGGAAGGCTCAGTTCGCAGGCGATCACCTCGGCAGTAAGTGTCTTACCGCATCCAGGAGGGCCACAGAAGAGCACTCGATCAATCGGAAATAAGCCATAACTCTTAAGCAGCTCAACACGGTGATACTCTTGCAACAACTTATTCAGTAGGGAGCAATTCCCGTCTGACAAAATGACATCCTCTAATCGTCTGAACGGCTCTTTAATCTGTAATAGAGGTAACCCTCGTTCTCGATCGGTTGGAAGGCGTTCGACAAGCGCAGCTTGGCGTGGCGAAGTTGTGCTTGTGCGACCATAGAGAATTTTTTCCAGATCGTTGGCAAGAAGGTGGTGGTGTTTTTCCCGCTCTTCTCGAATAACCTCCTGAGAAGCTTGCCGGAAGGCATCTGAATTACTTTCCATGCCTGCCTTGATAAGTTGTCTAATTAGTTTTCCTGAGGCCATATATTTCTCCACTTTATCGTAACTACATTTTTATCTTAAATCCAGATCACCATAAGCCTTAAATTTTGTTGCTGAAGACGTATCAAAATATGCGATGAGTTTCTCGCGCATTGATTGTCCTTCTGCTCAGAAGCTTCTCTCAATTAATATGAAGGTTACACTAACACAATCAACCTCATGTTTGAAGACAAATCGCCTGCAGGCCTCTCACTCCAACCCCCTGATAAACCTTCGATTAAAATCCTTTAATCTCCGTTCATTTGATGAACAACCCTGTTGACGGACGGCTCCTGTTGTGGTATGTTCATTCCATGAACGATAAGGGCCATCAGGTAGACGACTACCGTTCGCTCCTTGTGCTCGATGAGATATCGAAGAACCAGGAGCTTACGCAGAGGGATCTTAGCCGGAACCTCGGTGTCGCGTTAGGCCTTGTCAATTCATATCTTAAAAACCTCGTATCAAAGGGGTTCGTCACGGTAGCATCCATCCCCAAAAACAGGTACAAGTACTTCCTTACCCCCCACGGGCTCGCTGAAAAGACGAGGCTCACATACCAGCACCTACATAACTTCACCAACCTGTACAGGGTCGCGAGGACGGATTTTCACGACCTTTTCGCACAGTTCCGCCTTTCCAAAAAAAAGCGGGTCGTCTTTTGCGGTGTAGACGAGGTTACGGAGATCGCCTACCTCTCATTAAAAGAATCAGAGCTTGAGCTTGCCGGGATAATAGACGCTAAAACAGGCAGGAAAAAGTTTTTGGGACATGATATTCTGCCGATATATGAGGTCAGGGTCATTGATTATGACGTCATCGTGATAACGAGCTTTGGCGGGGGGGAAGGACTCAGGCAGGCGCTCATCGACTCAGGCGTTGACGCGGGTAAGATCGCTGATATAAGCGCGTCCGGTTGGCTTAAAAAGCTGGAGGGCTGATCTTGTATGTTGGCCTTTAAACGCATGACGCTCTTTGCCGGACATACGTTATGCCTGACCTGCGAGGGCTGATCTTACGGCGAAGTATTTAAAGGGTCTTTGAAGATGCGGTTTGGCCCCGTTACCTGTTACCAATGCATAGTCTTAATCTATGACGGCGAGGGCTGATCCAAGCCGGATGTTGCACAGTCTCTTAATCCATTACCTGTAGATTTTTTCAGAAGGTCTAAAAACCATCGAGGAGCCATAGGTCATGTCAGATAAGATGAAGGCGCTGGTACTGAGCGGAGGCAAGGGGACACGCCTCAGGCCGCTTACCTACACAGGCGCGAAACAGCTTGTGCCTATAGCGAACAGGCCGATACTCGCCTATGTCCTTGATAACATCGCCAAGGTCGGGATAAAAGAGGTGGGCATGATCATCTCCCCTGAGACGGGCGATGAGGTTCGCTCGACAATGGGAGACGGTTCGAAGTGGGGAGTTAATATCACCTACATCATGCAGGACGCGCCAAAGGGGCTTGCCCACGCTGTGCGCACAGGCAGGGCGTTTCTTGGTGATTCTCCGTTTGTCATGTACCTTGGGGACAACCTCATAGGGTGCGGCATCGAAGGGTTCGTTGAGACTTTTAAAAAGACAGGGTCGGACGCAGTCATATTATTAAAGCCTGTAGATAACCCGCAGTCGTTCGGGGTTGCCGAGGTCGATGCGAACGGGAAGATAATATCCCTTGAGGAAAAACCTGAAAACCCGAAGAGCAACCTCGCTCTCGTAGGTGTCTACATATTCTCACCTGAGATACACAACGCGATAGATGCGATAAAGCCCTCTGCAAGGGGCGAGCTTGAGATAACAGACGCACTCCAGATGCTTGTCACAAAGGGAAGGCCTGTTTACAGCCACGTCATAGACACCTGGTGGCTCGATACAGGTAAGAAAGACGATCTGCTTGCCGCGAACACTATCGTCCTTGACGAGTGGTTCAAAAGGAAGATAAGCGGAGAGGTAGACAGCGCCTCTCACGTGACAGGACGCGTTACAGTTGAAGAGGGGGCAATCGTTAAAAACTCGACGCTTCGCGGGCCGCTTGTCATAGGCGCTGGCGCGGTTGTTGTAGACAGCTTCATAGGCCCGTTCACGTCGATCGGGTCGAACACGAAGATAACGAAATCTATAATCGAGCACTGCGTGATACTCTCAGGTACTGAGGTGAGCCACGTTGACAGGATGGAAGACAGCCTCATAGGCAGGAACGCGAAGGTGGTCAAGTGCCACCACAAGCACCAGGCCTTGCGGCTGATGATAGGCGACGACTCTGTGGTGGAGGTATGACAATGTTTATTGAAGGACCGATCGAAGGTGTGATAGTAAGGGCGCTTGACCAGTATTCAGATGAGAGGGGATGGCTGATGGAACTCTACCGCGTCGATTCGACGCCTGCCGAGTATCAGCCCGCGATGACGTACCTTTCTCTCACCAAGCCCGGTGTTGCAAGGGGGCCGCACGAGCACATCGATCAGGCAGACTACTTCTGTTTTGTCGGGCCATCTGATTTTAAGATCTATCTATGGGATAACAGGCCTGAGTCGCCGACCTACAAGGCGCGGATGGCCTTTGTCGCAGGAGACTGCCTGCCGACCGTAGTCATAGTCCCTAAAAAAGTAGTCCACGCCTACAAGAACGTCGGAGACAAGGACGGACTTGTCATAAACTGCCCGAACAGGCTCTTTAAGGGCGTCGGCAAGAAAGACCCTGTCGACGAGGTGAGGCATGAACATGAGGCGAACTCGCCCTACATATTAGACTGATGAAGGTTATCATCACTGGCGCGAAAGGGCAGCTGGGCTCTGATCTCGTACCTCTTGTTCGGAACGCTGGGTTCGAGGTCGTACCGTTTTCTTCGGCTGATCTCGATATAACGGACAAGGCCGGGGTCATGGCCAGGGTCGATGCGCTAAGGCCTGCTATTATAATAAACTGCGGAGCCTACACCAAGGTCGACCTTGCCGAGAAGGAAGAGGCAAAGGCCTTCGCGGTAAACCAGGACGGAGCCGCTAACCTCGCTATTGCGGCGGCCTCTGTCAAGGCCGTGATTGTGCACGTCTCAACTGATTTTGTATTTGATGGGACAAGGCCGCACCCTTACACAGAGAGCGACGCGACGAACCCGCTCGGCGTCTATGGGGCCTCGAAGCTTGCCGGAGAGGCCGAGATCCAAAAGAGGCTTGAAAGCCACGTGATAGTCAGGACCTCTTGGCTCTACGGCGTAAACGGGGGCAACTTCGTAAAGACGATGCTCAAGCTCGCCTCTGAGCGCGAAGGGTTACGGGTCGTCTATGATCAGACAGGCTCTCCGACGTGGTCGGCTGACCTTGCCTCTGCCCTTGTAAGTATCACCCTTGATATCAAGGCAGGTAATAAACACTGGGGTCTTTACCATTATTCCAATGAAGGTGTGGCGAGCTGGTACGACCTTGCTGTCGCGGCTATTGTTGAGGGAAGAAGGCTCGGGCTTCCGATAAAGTGCAACCATGTCGAGCCGATACTCACGGCCGAATATCCGACACCGGCGAAGAGGCCGCCGTACTCGGTCTTTGATAAAGCCCTTATAAAAAAGACGTTCGGCTTGAAGATTCCCAACTGGCGCGTTTCTTTAAGAGATATGATGAACATGCACAGCGAGCGCGTGCGCAGTCAAGCGAGCGAATATAAATAGATACTTCATTATATGTCGAAAGTTCCCCGTTGCTTGCCGCGGGGAGCTTCAACGAACTTTACGGAGAAAAAGATGCGTAAGATGCTCGTTACCGGAGCGGCCGGGTTCATAGGGGCCAACTTCGCGCACCACGTAAAAAAAGCGCACCCGGAGGACCGCCTCATAGTCCTCGATAAGCTGACCTACGCAGGCAATTACGAGAACCTCGCGTCTCTTAAAGACGGCCTCGGCTACCGTTTCGTGAAGGGCGATATAAAAGACTTCGAGCTTGTTGACGGCCTCTTTGCCGAAGAGGGCATAGACACGGTCGTAAACTTCGCGGCCGAATCGCATGTAGACCGCTCAATACTCGGGCCGAGGGAGTTTATAGAGACCAATATCATGGGGACGTTCACGCTCCTTGAGGCCGCGCGGAAAAACTGGACAAAAACAGACGGCAAGAGGTTCCTCCACGTCTCTACAGACGAGGTCTTCGGGTCTCTCGGGTCGACAGGTTTTTTCACCGAGACGACGCCGTACAGCCCGAATTCGCCGTACTCAGCCTCGAAGGCAGGCTCAGACCATCTTGTGAGGGCCTATCACCACACGTACGGCCTCCCGACGCTGACCACCAACTGCTCTAATAACTACGGGCCGTATCAGTTCCCTGAAAAGCTCATCCCGCTCATGATCATTAACGCTCTGTGCGGCAGGCCGCTTCCGGTCTACGGCGACGGCGCCAACGTGAGGGACTGGCTCTTCGTCGAGGACCACTGCAAGGCGATAGACGCGGTGCTTGCGAAAGGGACGCTCGGCGAGACATACAACGTCGGCGGACGGAACGAATGGAAGAACATCGACATAGTCAACCTCGTCTGTACGATCATAGATGAAAGGTGCGCCTCTGACGCCGCCCTGAGGGAGTTATACCCCTTCAAGGGGAGCCGCAAAGACCTCATCACATTCGTCAAGGACAGGCCGGGGCACGACCGCAGGTACGCGATAGATTGTACCCGCATCGAATCAGAGCTTGGGTGGAGGGTCGAGAACACCTTTGACGAGGGGATAAGAAAGACGATCGACTGGTACATAGAGAAGCGCGGCTGGTGGGAGAGGATACTCTCCGGAGAGTACGCGAACTACTACGAGCTTCAGTACAAGGACAGGTTCAAGGGCTGAAGGCCGCATTGCCGCAACGCTCAAGGAGGCATCAAGTGCAGAAGGGCTTTACGATATGGTTCACCGGGCTTTCCGGGGCAGGAAAGACGACTCTTTCGAATATCGTCCACCACAGGCTTCAGGAAAGATCGATAACGAACGTCGAGGTGTTGGACGGCGACGTAGTCCGCACGCACCTTTCAAAGGGGCTCGGCTTTACGAAGGAGGACAGGGATACGAACATCATGCGTATCGGATGGGTGGCCCAGCTCCTTACCAAGCACCATATACCAAACCTTGTCTCCGCCATCTCGCCGTACAGGGGGGCGCGCGATGAGGTGAGGAAGATGATAATCCACGCCGGAGGGCCGCAATCCTTTGTCGAGGTCTTCGTAGATTGCCCGGTTGAGGTCTGCGAAAAGAGGGACACAAAGGGCCTCTACGCAAAGGCCAGAAAAGGGGAGCTCAAGCAGTTTACAGGCATAGACGACCCTTATGAAAACCCGCACAAGCCTGAGATACACGTCAAGACCGCTGAGATAACGCCTGAAGCAGGCGCTGATATGGTGATAGCGCATCTTGTCCAGCAGGGGCTTATAGCAGGCTGAATGTAAATGGAATAAACCGCCGCAGTTTTTTTCGCTCTTATGTTATTGCGCTCCGTTACTGTGGCTGGCGGATTGCCGGACGAGAGTTCAGCTCTTGCCTTACTTAATGAGATTGACTTCAAGATAGACCGGCTTTTCAGGGTATAGATGAAAGAGAACCTTCTCATATTTTTCGATTTCGCGAGAAAGCTTGTAGCCAACCGCTACATGATAGGGATGCTCAGCGTCAGGGAGCTGAAGGCCGCTTACGTCGGGAGCCTCTTCGGTTTTCTATGGGCGGTCTTTAACCCCCTCTCGCAGGTTGTCATCTACGGGGTCGTCTTCGGTTTGTTTTTCAAATCAAAGCCTGACGCGATCTATTCTACCGACAGCTTTTTACTCTTTCTCCTTTGCGGCATAGTCCCCTGGCAGTTTTTCTCGCAGGCGCTCTCCTCGAGCGCGTCCGTCGTCGTCAACAACAGGAACCTCATCAAAAAGGCGGCAGGCTTCCCCTCTGAGATACTGCCGCTGACCTCGGTAGTCTCCAATATCATCAGCCATCTTATCGGGCTTGTACTTGTGCTGGTCGTTGTCGTCGCCTACACAGGCGGGCTTCCTGCGACCGCGCCGCTTGTCTTCGTCTATATGTTCCTTATCGCTGTTTTTGCAGTTGGCTCGGGCTGGATACTCTCCGGCCTCAATGTATTCGTGCGCGACACCCAGCAGGTCCTCTCGCTCGCTCTGATGGGGCTCTTCTTTTTTACGCCCGTCTTTTATTCAGCCTCCATCGTGCCTGCCGAGTTCCAATTTCTGATGAAGCTCAACCCGATGTATCATGTCGTCGAGGGCTACAGGCTGGCCTTGCTTGCCGGGACCATGCTTCCGGCGACAGGCTTTGCGTATCTTGCAGGTGTCTCAGCAGTGACGTTCGCTATCGGCGGAGTCTTTTTCAGAAGGGTCAAGCCCTGGTTCGCGGAGGTGCTCTAAGCCATGATGCCTGAACGAACCGCCGGAGAGTCTGCCATAAGCGTAAGGGACCTTTCCAAGAAGTACCGCAGGTTCGCAAACACCGCGGATACTCTAAAGGAGCTATTACACCCTTTCGGTAAAAAATATCATGATGAGTTCTGGGCCTTGAAGGGCGTATCGTTCGAGGTCAAAAAGGGCGAGACGATCGGGCTTATCGGCAGGAACGGCTCAGGCAAATCAACTCTCCTGCAAGTCCTTTGCGGTATACTCCAGCCGACCTCAGGCACTGTGCTGGTAAACGGCAGGGTGGCGGCGCTTCTGGAGCTTGGCGCCGGCTTCTCACCTGATTTTTCAGGCAGAGAGAACGTCTACATGAACGGGGCCTTGATGGGGCTTACCAGACGGGAGATGGACGAGAGGTTCTCAAAGATTGCCGAGTTCGCCGAGATAGGCGACTTTATGGAACAGCCTGTAAAGACGTATTCGAGCGGGATGTACGTGCGGCTCGCCTTCGCTGTGGCCATAAACGTCGACCCGGACATACTGATCGTAGATGAGGCGTTGTCGGTGGGGGACGAGGCCTTTCAGAGGAAGTGCTATTCCCGGATAAGGATTATACAGGAGAGGGGCGCAACTATAATCTTCGTTTCTCACTCGGCTTCAGCCGTTGTGGAGCTTTGCAACAGGGCGATCCTTCTCGAAAGGGGGGAGGTCCTGCTCAAGGGTTCGCCGAAAAAGGTTGTCTCGAATTATCAAAAGCTCATCTATGCACCTCTGGAAAAGGTGCAGTCAGTAAAAGCAGAGATGATCTCGGCCGTAGACAGCGAGGCGGTTGAGACAGGTCTTCAGCAAGATGAATCAGAGGGTTCTTATGACCCGTCCCTTGTGCCTAAATCGACTTTGTATTATACGCCCCTTGGCGCGTCGATTGAAAACCCCGGGATAACGACCCTTGACGGCAGGGATGTGAATATCCTCAAAAGAGGGGATGAGTATATCTATTCGTATGATGTCAGGTTTACTCAGGACGCCAGCCAAGTCAGGTGCGGCATGATGATCAAGACAGTCTCCGGCCTTGAGATGGGAGGGATGGTATCCCACGCGACAGGCAAGGGGATAGAGTTTGTACTCAAAGAAACTGTCAAGAGGTGCAATTTCAGGTTCAGGTGCATTTTTCTTCCCGGCGTTTATTTCATGAATGCCGGGGTTACGGCGAAGGTAGACGATGCAGAGGTGTATCTGCACAGGGTAATCGACATAATGGTCTTCAGGGTCACGCAGGAGACGGAGATGACGGTAACCGGCTTGATCGATATCTCGCCTGCACAGGAACAACAGGATTTTGCATAGCGAGGACACCATTTTTTCGTATGTAGTCTGATTTTAAACGGCGCGTCTCCGGTCTGACTGAAGATGCACCGGGGCTAGAAAGAGATAAGAGGCACCCTATGGAATCCATACTGAAAAAATCAAAGGCCGTCTGCATACTCGGCATGCACAGGAGCGGAACCTCCACCATTACAAGGGCCGTGAACCTTCTCGGTGCGTATCTTGGAAAGGATAGCGACCTGATGCCTCCCGGGCTGCCTAACCCTGAAGGCTATTGGGAAAGACAAGACATCATGGATCTCGATGATGAGATAGTCCATCACTTTAAGAGGCTGTGGGGTACAGGTAACCCGCTCCCGAAGGGCTGGCATCTTCTTGAAGAGGTAAGGCCATACAGAAATAAGATAACCGCGCTGATAAAGACCCATTTTTCAGGTCATGATATGTGGGCATGGAAAGACCCGCGCACATCTGTTGTTTTTGAGCTTTGGAGAGATGTTTTAAAAGAACTTGGAATAGATCCTGTCTGTCTGATTGCCGTAAGAAATCCTCTGGATGTCGTCAGATCGCTTGAGAAGAGAGATGGTTTTCCCCGCGACAGAGGCTACGGCATCTGGTTTCACTACAATATCGCCGCGCTTAAGGCCTCGGCCGGTCTCCGGCGCGTATTCGTTTCGTATGACAGGTTTCTGGATGATTGGGAGGGTGAGCTTAAAAGGTGCGCGGATGGGTTGGGTATCGAGTGGCCTGAGGACGCCTCGCTTTTACGGGATAAGATGAAGGGGTTTATCCGCCCGAACCTCCGCCACAGCCATTCAGGGGTGGAAGACCTGCTCTCTTCCGGCGCGCCGGAGCCTGTGGTAAGGCTCTACAGACTGCTTGAATCCGTAACGGAACCGTCATTACAGCCGGACCCCGGGTTTAATGAAAAGATAGATGCCTTGGAAAAGGAGTTTTCGTCGTATGCGCGTTTTTATAACGATGATCTGATGAGGCTATGGGCGCTTGAAGGGCTTCTCATTGAAAAAGAGGGACTGCTGGCGGAGAAGGAGAGGCAACTTTCGGAAAAGGACAATTTACTTGCCGAGAAAGAAAGGCAGCTTGTTGAAAAAGACAGGAACATACAGGCTTTGCTGGGTTCCGTGAGCTGGAAAGTGACCGCGCCGCTGAGGTCGGTTTTTAAGCATTTGAAATAAAGCGAACGGTTTAACGGGAAATAAACAAGATGAGCGACCTGTCTATCTGTGCTGTCATATCGAAGAACTATCTTCCGTACGCCCGCGTACTGACGGAATCCTTTCTCAGATACAATGAGGGAGAGGTCTACGTGCTTCTCGTGGACAAGGTTGACGGATATTTCAAGCCTGAGGACGAGAAGTTTCAGCTTGTTGAGTTGGAGGATCTGAGAGGTTTGATACCTGACCTCGAAAAGCTCTGTTTCCAGTATACGATCCTTGAGTTGAGTACAGCGGCAAAGCCATTCATCCTGGACTATCTCTTCAAGAAGTACGGGATGAAAAAACTTGTCTACTTCGATACGGATATTCTCGTCACCGGACGGCTCGATGAGCTGAGCAGACTCCTTGACAACCATTCAATAGTAATTACGCCGCACCTGACAGCGCCCATCGAAGACGGGTTTGTACCCGGCGAACAGGAGATACTTCAGGCAGGGACGTACAATCTCGGTTTCATAGCGGTGTCTGATACGGAAAATACGAGGGCGCATCTAAAGTGGTGGCAGGACAGACTGTATGAGCGTTGCATCGTCGCCATTGAAAAAGGCCTCTTTGTAGACCAGAAGTGGATCGACCTTGTGCCGGGCTTTTATGATGATGTCCTTATATTAAGAGAACCGGGATATAACATCGCCTATTGGAACTTCCATTGCAGGTTAGTCAGTACTGATGGCGACAGGTTTAGCGTCAACGGCAGGCCCGCGTATTTTTTTCACTTCAGCGGTTTTGATCCGGAAAATCCCGGGCCCATTTCAAAGCATCAGAACAGGTTTACGCTCGATAATCTAAAGAGCGTAAGGCCGATCATGGAGTTTTACAGGGATCGGGTTTTGGAAAAGGGATGGAGGCAGACTAAAAATTGGCCCTATTTTTATGGACACTTTGATAACGGGGCGAAGATACCGGACCTTGCAAGAAGGCTTTATCTGGAGATGGGCGGAGCGGCCACAATGTTTGGAAATCCGTTTGAGGCATCATCCAAAAATAGTTTTTTTGGATGGCTGCATGCGGCAGTTGACGAAGGGCTTTCGGCTATGACAAGAATAGAGGTATTGTCCAGAGTACAGAATAATATATTTTCTTTGACTGAAAGGTTTAATCTGGCATTTGAGTCAGAGCTAAAAGAGAGAGAATCGGCGAGGGCATTGGTTGCAAAGGACAGACAAATTGAGGCTCTGTTAGATTCCATGAGCTGGAAGGTGACCGCGCCGCTGAGAAGTTTTTCAAACATGATACGGAATAAAAAATAGAATTTTCTCAAGTGATAATTTTTTGCGTAATTAGAAGGATGAATTAGGAGTTCATGAGAATAGGTATTGATTATAGTATGGGCATAGCAAACATCAGAACGGGTATCGGCAATTACTGTTATCAGCTGGTAGATGCCTTGTCAAAAATCGACAGAGAAAATGAGTATATTCTGTATCCTTTTTTTATAATATTTTCAACTTGGACTACAAAACTTTTCAAGTAACATACCCCGTTAATTTTAAGGTTGTTTTTCAAAAAACCATAATTCCAGTAAGAATGTTGCGGGATTTATGGTTTGATTCAATGCCCGGAGCTATAAAAGAATTTATGCTCGGCGATGTTGATATAGTTCATAGCACTACATTTTGCGCCCCAAATTTTAAAAATAAAAAAAAGAAATTGATTGCGACGATTTATGATCTAACAGTATTGACACACCCAGAGTGTCACGAAGAAGTTAATATTAAGATGTGTACTAAAGGCATTAACGACACGGTGAAATTTGCCGAAGAGATTATTGCGATATCAGAACATACAAAAAGGGATTTGATAGAAATCCTTAAAATACCGGAAGAGATGATTACAGTCACACCATTAGCGTCAGATGCAAGCTATATGCCAATTATAGATAGTGAGAAGCTCGAAAGAGTCAGAAAACAATATAAATTACCCAAGAATTTTATCTTGTTTATTGGTTCTTTGGAGCCGCGAAAAAACGTAAAAACTTTAATCCGCGCCTTTGCAGGGTTACCCGAAAAACTTCGTAAGGAATTTTGTCTGGTGATAGCAGGGGCGAAAGGCTGGCTGAACAGCGATATTCCTCAAATAGTGAATGACCTTAAAATAAAAGAAAAAGTTTTTTTTACAGGATATATAGAAAATGAAGATATAAGCACGGTTTATTCATTAGCAACTGTGTTTGTATATCCTTCCCTATACGAAGGCTTCGGACTTCCTATATTGGAGGCTATGTCATGTGGTGTGCCCACAATAACTTCCAATACCTCCTCCATGCCAGAAGTTGCGTCAGATGCTGCTTTGTTGATAAACCCGCTAAATGTGGACGAACTCATTGCGGCATTGGAGAAAGTACTTCATAGTGAGAATTTGCGAAATGAAATGAGAGTGAAAGGCTTAAAAAGGGCAAGAGAATTTTCTTGGGAAAAATGTGCCAGAGAAACTCTTGCTGTCTATAATAGGGTCAATAAAAAACCAAGAAGACACAGTTGATGATTTTTAGTCTGGTAGCATTAAGTAGAAACGTATAATTCAATAGTGGAAAATTGATAATTAGCAGGAAGTAAAATCATGAAGAATTTTTCGATTTGCACAATAATATCAAAAAACTATTTGCCTTATGCAAAAGTTTTGACGGAATCTTTTTTAGAACATAATAACGGCGAGGTATTTGTGCTTCTCGTGGACAAGGTTGACGGATATTTCAAGCCTGAGGATGAGAGGTTCAAGCTTGTCGAGTTGGAAGAGCTGAGGGGTTTGATCCCTGACCTCGATAAGTTCTGTTTCCAGTATACGATCCTTGAGTTGAATACTGCGGCTAAGCCGTACTTTCTTGAATATCTATTCAAGAAGTACAGGATGAAAAAACTCGTCTACTTCGACCCTGATATCCTCGTCACCGGACGGCTCGATGAGCTGAGCAAGCTTCTTGACGACCATTCAATGGTGATAACGCCGCACCTGACAGCCCCGATTGAAGACGGCTTGAGGCCCGGCGAGCAAGAGATACTTCAGGCAGGGACGTACAATCTCGGTTTCATAGCCTTGTCTGATACTGAAAACACGAAGGCGCATATAAAGTGGTGGCAAGGCAGGCTGTACGAGCGTTGCATCGTAGCCATCGAAAAAGGCCTCTTTGTAGACCAGAAGTGGATGGACCTTGTGCCGGGTTTCTATGACGATGTGTTCATATTGAGGGAGCCGGGTTATAACACCGCCTATTGGAATTACCATTGCAGGGCGATAAGTACGGATGGCGAAAGGTTCAGCGTCAATGGCAGGCCCGCGTATTTTTTTCACTTCAGCGGTTTTGACCCTGAAAATCTTGGGCCTATCTCAAAGCATCAAAACAGGTTTACGCTCGACAACCTGAAGAGCGTAAGGCCTGTCATGGAGTTCTACAGGGACAGGGTATTGGCAAACGGGTGGGGGCAGACTAAAAAATGGCCCTATTTTTACGGATATTTCGACAATGGTGTGAGGATACCAAACTTCGTGAGAAGGCTTTATCTGGAGATGGGCGAAAAGGCTGTTACCTTTGGAAATCCATTTGAGACAGAGGGCAAGGAGAGTTTTTACGCCTGGCTGAACAGCCCATATAACTCAAGTTCAGGTTCCTTGACCAGATTGCATCATGCGATATATCAGAGACGGGCCGACCTTCAGTCCGCGTTCCCTGATGTTACAGGCATGCACAAGGGTTTTTTCATATCCTGGCTTTTAACAATAGGTAAAAACGAATATGGACTGGACGACAGGCTTTTGGAAGGCCCTCTCGCTGAGGCCGGAAAAGAAGGTTTTTCCTTACGCAGGCAGGCAGGGCTTATTCTAAAAGGCTCAGCCAGTCTGGCAGGCAAGGCGCTCTTGCCGGTAATAAGAAAAAGCCCGGCGGCCCAAGAGGTTGTTGACAAGGTCTATGAACGGATATTCGTCCCTAAAGTCCATAGACCTGATGTAGCAGAGGCACGGTCTTTGAGGCTTGAGAAAAATTATATAAAAAACTTCGGCATAAATTTTGTCGGATATATAACATCTGAAAGCGGTGTCGGAGAGGCTGTACGCGCAAACATAAGGGCGGCTCAAGCGGCAGGCATCCCTACTGTACTGAATAATCTGCCAAGCCATTCAAGACAGGCGGAAAATTCGTATGATGGTTTTACCGAGTCTAACCCCTATACGTTCAACCTCTTACACGTGAACGCGGACCAGATTTCGGGCATCGTAAAGACAAAAGGGCTCGATTATTTCAAGAATAGATATAATATCGGCTTCTGGTACTGGGAGCTTTCGAGTTTCCCTGAGCAGTGGATGGAGAGCTTCAGCCCGTTTAACGAGATATGGGTAGCAAGTTCTTTTTGTCAGGAGACTATCTCAAGGGTTTCGCCTGTACCGGTGGTAAAGATACCGCCGTCTGTTGTGGTGGACAGGATAAAGCAAGTAGACAGGTCGCACTTCGGTCTGAAAAAGACGGCGTTTGTCTTTTTGTTCATGTTCGATTTCTACAGCTACTTTGAAAGAAAAAATCCGCTCGCAGTTATCGAGGCATTCAAAAAGGCTTTTAACGGGAAGGATGATATACAGCTGGTGCTTAAATGCTCCAATTCTGAATCCAATCCCGAGGCATGGGAACGGGTAGCGCTGGCTATAAAAGGCCTTAACGTCAAGGTAATAGACGGCTACCTCGATAAGGATGAGACTAACGCATTGACCGCGCTTTGCGACTGCTACGTTGCGCTCCACCGCTCTGAAGGGTTCGGCCTTCCTCTGGCAGAGGCCATGTATCTTGGCAAGCCTGTAATAGCGACAGGTTATTCGAGCAATACCGATTTTATGAATATCAACAACAGCTTTCTGGTCAGGTACAGGCTCGTAGAAATTGAAAAAGACTATGGTCCATACAAGAAAGGGAATCTCTGGGCTGACCCTGATATTGACCACGCGGCCGAGCTGATGCGCCTTGTCTACGATAAAAGAGACCTTGCAAAAAGGGTTGGGCAGGCCGCCTCTCGGTACATAAAAGACGAGTTGAGCCCGGCCTCTACAGGACGGCTAATATTAACCCGGCTGGAAGCCTTGAGAAAGGAAAACTCGTTGTGCTGAGTATCGTCTATAAATATAGAAGCATTTCGTCGACAGGGAAGACGCTATAATGGCCGATGGTCCTGTCACCGCCTCCGTCATCGTCCTCAATTACAAAAAAGAGGGGCTGACGATCGAGTGCATCAGGAGCGTCCTGGCCGGAGACATGGCGTTTGATTCCTATGAGGTCATCGTCGTTGATAACGGCAGTACGGACGACGGCTACGCACTTCTTGAAAAAACTCTCGGTGGGTGTGTTAACGTCACACTCTTGAGGTCTGAGAAGAACCTCGGTTTTGCAGGCGGGTGCAATCTCGCCGTAGAGGCCGCAAAGGGCAGGTACCTTGTCTTTCTCAACAACGACACCCTCGTGCCTCGCAACTGGCTCTCCGGGCTTGTCTTACGCGCCTCGGAAACTGAGGCTGGCATCATCGGCACGAAGATGTGTTTCGCAGATGGTGAGGGGTGCATAAATAACGCGGGGAGCTATCTTACATCAAGGGGAGATGCTGGGGACATCGGCTTCGGGGAAAAAGACGAGGGCCAGTACGATTATCCGAGGGATGTGTTTGCCGCCTGCGGCGGCAACATGCTCGTAAAGCGCGAGGTCATCGACGCAGTAGGGGCCTTTGACGAGAGGTTCTTCGTCTACTATGAAGACATAGACCTCTGTTACAGGGCAAGGCTTGCGGGTTTCAGGGTGCGCTACTTTCCTTGCCCTTCGATAGTCCATTACCACGCGCAGACATCTGTCGAGTGGAGCCCGTTTTTTACCTTTCATGTGCTTAGGAACAGGCTCTTTGTTCACATGAAAAACTCAGGCCTTCTTTTTGCGTTGAAGGTCTTTTTGAATTATCTTTTGCAGATTGCCTATGAGGTTCTTTTTCGGCGCACAGGGATTTTTACGCACGTTAAGGTCCTGGCCTCTGTCGCGCGCCATCTGCCCGGCATCATCCGTGACAGAGTGCGGAACAGGTTCTTTCTGAAGAAGGTCGGCGACCTTGCAATAAACAAGCTGATGGAGCGCCTGCCGCGCAGAAAGAAGAAGGCCGCTGACGTGAAGCGGATAATCGTATTCAACAGGCACCTCGATACACTCGGCGGAGGTGAATCGTCAACAGTGCTTGTGGCAAGGGCCCTGGCTGACATCTTCCAAGGCGCGTCCGTGGAGATAGCTACTCTTGAGAAAGACGTCCTTCAATACGGGACTACAAGGGTTGATTCAAGAGAAAGGCTTGAGGCGGCCTTTGACGTCTCTCTTTCAAAGAGGGTAAGCGTAAGGCGGATAAACACGCCTTTGCAGTCTTTATTCGATAACTCGAAAGGGAGGCCTGCCGGGATTGCATTTTTTTTTCTTGTCATGCACATAGAGCTTGCGATGTTCATGCTGAGGCGGCTTAGCAGGCGCTCGGATGTATTCGTCAACCATTCTTTCAACGACGAGTTCCGGCCTCGGGGGTTTTTCAATCTGTATCTTTGCATGTTCCCTCATGCGGTGCGCAACAAAGGTTTTACCCTTGCATACAACAAGGTGCTCTCCATCTCGGAGTTTACGCTCGAGCACGTAAGGCGCAGGTGGGGGTGCGCAAGTGCCATGCTCTATCCTTATGCGATAGACAAGCCCCCTGAGTTGAGGGGCTTCGATAAAAAAGAAAGGCTCATAGTAAGCGTCGGCAGGTTTTTCAGGCACGGGCACAGCAAGAGGCAGGACGTTATAATCGAGGCGTTCAAGTCCCTCAGAAAAAACGGAGAGCTTGAAGGCTGGCGGCTCTGCCTCATCGGAAGGTTCGCTGAAAGGGATAGGGCGTATGTCGATGAGCTTAAAATGCTCGGCACAGGTTCTGAGGTTGAGTTCATGACGGATATTTCAGAGGATGTGAAAAACGCTGTCCTTGACAGGGCGATGTTATATGTCCACGCGGCAGGCTACGGACTGCCTGACGATGATGAGAACGCGGAGCGGATGGAGCACTTCGGCATTTCCGTTGTCGAGGCGAAGCTGAGAGGGGTTGTCCCGATCGTCATAAACAGGGGCGGCCCGAAAGAACTTGTTGAAGACGGGGTCGACGGCTTCAGGTTCGATACGATAGAAGGGCTGGCTGAGAGGCTCCGCTGTTGTGCCAATGACGTGAGCATGCTTGAGAGGCTTTCCGGAAAGGCAAGGGATAGCGCGGTTGAGAGGTTCAGTTTTGATGCGTACAAGGTGCGTCTTAAAAGCGCGATGGCAGGGGCGATAGACTTCGGCGCGGTATAGGTTGCGCCGAGATAGGGATGATTTTCATCAGGGTCAAACATCTATAAAGAGAAAAGGAGAATCAATTACATCATGGCTAAGAAAAAGGCGCTCATAACAGGCATAACAGGGCAGGACGGGTCGTATCTCGCGGAGCTTCTTCTATCCAAGGGATACGAGGTCTACGGGATGGTAAGAAGGTCGAGTGTCGAGAGGTTCGAAAGGCTCGAGCAGATAAAGGATAAAGTGACGCTCGTCCAGGGCGACCTTACTGATCAATCGTCGCTCGATGAGGCGATAAAGGAGATACAGCCCGGAGAGGTCTACAACCTCGCGGCGCAGTCTTTTGTGCCGACCTCGTGGAACCAGCCTACACTCACTGGAGAGGTCACAGGCCTTGGTACTACGCGGCTCCTTGAGGCGGTAAGGAAGCACTGCCCGACTGCAAGGTTCTATCAGGCCTCAAGTAGCGAGATGTTCGGCATGGTCAGGGAGGTGCCGCAGACAGAGCTTACGCCGTTTCATCCGAGGTCCCCTTACGGGGTCGCAAAGGTCTACGGACATTTCATAACGGTCAACTACAGGGAGTCTTACGGCCTCTATGCCTGCTCAGGCATACTTTTTAATCACGAGTCGCCGAGAAGGGGTCTTGAGTTCGTCACAAGGAAGATCACAAACGGGGTGGCGCGGATAAAGCACGGACTCTCTGAGGAGCTGAGGCTCGGGAACCTCGACGCAAAAAGGGACTGGGGCTTTGCTGGCGATTATGTAGAGGCGATGCACCTGATGCTTCAGCAGACAGAGCCTGACGATTACGTCGTCGCAACAGGCGAGACGCACACCGTAAGGGAGTTTGTCGAGATAGCCTTCGGAAGCGCGGGCCTCAAGTGGGAAGACTACGTTGTGTTTGATAAGAGGTTCATGAGGCCTGCAGAGGTAGATCTTTTGGTAGGCGACCCGTCAAAGGCAAAAGAGAAACTGGGCTGGACTCCGAAGGTGAGCTTCGAGGGACTTATTCAGATGATGGTCGAATCCGACATAAAGGGCCTTGAAGGGACGCAGACAGGCCGCTGACTGATCCATGAGACGCAAGGATGTTGATCGACGCAGGCAGGCAATCTTGTAGGCTACGGCATAAAGGAGAAGAGGTGCGCAAGTTCTTGATAACAGGCATCGCCGGGTTTGTAGGCTCGCATTTGGCGGCGTCCCTTTCCGGAAAGGCAGAGATATGGGGCACACATCTTGACGGAGATATTTCCAATCTCGACGGCATAGACGGAATAAATCTTATCAAGTGCGATCTTCTTGACGGAGCAAGGGTCAGGGAGGTCTTAACTACGGTGAGGCCCGATGTGATCGTCCATCTGGCCGCGCAGTCGGTGCCTGCGCACTCGGTAAGTAGTCCCGCCCCGACGCTCAACACAAACATATTTTCAACGCTCAATATTCTGGAATCAGCTGCAGAGATCTGTCCGGAAGCGGTAATACTCAACGTCGGCTCGTGCGAGGAGTACGGCGACATAAGACCCGGAACCGTGCCGCTTAGCGAGACTGCGGAGCTCCGGCCAACGAATCCTTACGCGGTAAGCAAAGTCGCGCAGGATATGCTCGGCTTCCAGTACTGGAAGAGCAAGGGGTTGAAGGTGGTCAGATGCAGGCCGTTTAACCACTACGGCCCGCGCCAGTCTCCGGTATTCGTTGCTTCCGCCTTCGCGAAGCAGATAGCGGAGATAGAGGCAGGGATAAAGACAGAGAGGGTCATGCGCGTCGGGAACCTCGGCGCGACAAGGGACTTTCTCTATGTAGGGGATGCCGTCTCGGCCTATTGCCTGCTCAGTGAAAAGGGCGTCTATGGAGAGGCCTATAATATCTGCTCAGGTGTGCCGCTGATGATACGGGAGATAGCGCATACGCTCCTTTCCCTTTCAAAGATAAAGATAGAGATAATAGAGGACGGCGCGCTTGTAAGGGCGTCAGAGACGATGGCCGTCTACGGCGACGGTGCGAAGCTCAAGGCGCTTGGGTGGTCGCCCCGGTGTTCTCTTGCCGAAGGGATGGGGGCTCTGCTGGACTTCTGGAGGACAAGGCTCGAAGGCCGCCCCTGAAGGGGCGGCCTTCGTCTGTTCTATAAATGGAAATGGAAAAAGAAAAGAAAAACGGAAACAGACATGAGGTGGACGTCCTCATCTCCACTTACAACGGCGGCGCGTATCTGGCCGAGCTGCTCGCGTCGCTCCTTGCGCAGAGCTTCACGGACTGGAGGCTCATCGCCAGGGACGACGGCTCTTCGGACGATACGGTCGATATGCTCAAGGGGTTTGCAAAGGCGCATCCTGAGAGGGTCTTGATCGTAAAAGATACAAAGAAGAGGCTCGGGCCGTGCCAGAGCTTTGCGCATCTTCTTGAGAAGTCAAAGGCCGAGTACTCGATGTTCTGCGACCAGGACGACGTTTGGCTCCCTGAGAAGATAGAGATCACACTCAAGGCGATGAAGGGGTTGGAGGAGAGGTACAAGGGCTTTCCTCTGCTTGTCCATACGGACATGAAGGTTGTTGATAAGGGCCTCAAGGTCATCGCAAAGTCCTTCTGGAGGTTTCAGCACCTCGCCCCAGCCATGAAGAAGTTTAACAACCTCCTTGTATTCAACAACGTCACAGGGTGCACGACGATGATAAACGCCAAGCTGAGGGAGATGGCCCTGCCTCTGCCAAGGCCTGCGATACTCCATGACTGGTGGCTGGCCATCGTCGCCTCGGCGTTCGGCAGGATTGAGTACGTAAGGACGCCGACTGTCTTGTATAGACAGCACGGGGCTAACGAGACAGGCGCTGTCAAATATTCTCTTAATTATTTCGTCTCCAGATTGAAGGACCTCGACAAGACTTCAGGACTTTTAAAGCGCATAGTCGGTCAGGCAAAGGCCTTTGCCGACAGGTACTATGATACTCTCTCGGATGATAAGCTCGATGTGGTAAGGTGCTTTTCAACCATCCTGGAAAAGGGGCGCAGAGACAGGGCGCGGACGATTTTGAGGCTCGACCTCAAGGGGTACGGTACGCTCCGGAACCTCGGCCTCTTCTCCATGTGGCTCTTTATGAAACGTCAGCCGGTAAAAAAGCATGGCCGCTGAACGCACAGTTTCAGTCCCGCTCGTCTCAGTAGTGATAGTCAATTGGAACGGCAAAGGCATTCTCGAAGAGTGCCTGAGGTCGATATACAGCCAGCCGTTCAAGTCATTCGAGGTGGTTGTAGTAGATAACGGCTCGACTGACGGCTCGGCAGATGCGGTGAAAAAGACTTATCCGGAGGCGGTAGTCAGAGAAAATAAAGAGAACCTGGGATTCGCCAGGGGCAACAACATCGGGATTGAAGCCGCTTCAAAAGGTTCGAAGTATATACTGACGCTCAATAACGACACGGTCCTTGACAGGTCTTTTCTCGCGGAGCTGATAGGGGCGGCAGAGGCCTCTCCTGAGACTGTCGGCATGTGGGCGCCGAAGATACTATCGATGGAGGACAATAGCCTGATAGATTCTGTCGGCGGCCTTCTCATCTACCAAGATGGGCTTGCCAAGGGCAGGGGGCGGCTTGAGAAGGACGATGGTCAGTATGATTGTCCGGTCGATGCATTTATCCCGTCAGCATGCGCCGGGCTTTACAGAAAAAAGATGTTAGCCGGTATTGGCGGCTTCGACGATGATTTTTTCGCTTATTGCGAGGATACCGACCTGGGGCTAAGGGCGCGGCTTGCAGGATGGGAGGCTCTAAGCGTGCCGAAGGCCGTTGTCTTTCATCTATACTCTGCTACAGGCGGCAGGTACACGCCGTTTAAAGCGTATCTTGTCGAGAGGAACAGGGTCTGGGTGGCTGTAAAAAACCTGCCTATGCCTCTCTTGATCAAAGGCATTTTTTATACGAAGTGGCGCTACCTGGTGCAGGTCTATGGGATAATCTCAGGCAAGGGCGCCGGAGCGAGGTTTGCGGAGGGTTTTTCGCGGTTTGAGCTCGTATCAATACTTTTGAGGGCGTACTTTGACGCGTTTAGAGGCCTCAGCGGGATGTATAAGAAGAGGCTTAGGATACAAAGGAGTAGAAAGGTCTCTATCTCCGAGTTCGGCAGGCTTTTGAAGAAGTACAGGCTCAGGGCGGCTGATCTGAGCCTCAAGGACTGAGGGGTCAGGTTTTTTTCAGGTGAGAAAGATGATATGTTTTTGACTTGAAGAGCAACAGGGACTGAAAGGTCGTTTTTTTCAATGCAGAAAGGCGGAGTGTTTTCAGGTCTCAATGGCAGGGGAGTATCTGTTCATCTTCATCAGGGCGTATATCAAATAAAATCTATCGAGGTCCGTTAATGGCTAAGAAGGGAACAACCGTGAAGGCCGCAAAGAACGGCAAGGGCAAGCTCTACGCGGCGATACTCGCAGGCGGCATAGGGAGCAGGTTCTGGCCGCTTTCCAGGGCTACAACGCCAAAGCAGCTATTGAAGGTCGTAGGCGACGAGAGCCTGCTCCGCTCAACCATCAGAAGGCTTTCGCCACTGGTCTCTTCGTCAAGGGTCACGATCGTCACCAACGCGCATCAGGCCGAGATAATAAGGCTCCACCTCTCGTACGGGGGAAAGGCCATGACGCCCGGCTTCTGCATAGAGCCTGTCGGCAGGAATACAGCTGCGGCCATAGCCCTTGCCGCCTTCGATCTGTATAGGAGGGACCCTGACGCAGTAATGGCGGTTCTGCCGGCAGACCACGTCATAGAGGACGGCAAGGCTTTCAGAGAAGCGCTCAAGGCTGCGTTCGTAGCTGCTGGTGAGGGCCACATCGTCACGTTCGGCATAAAACCGACGCGGCCTGAGACAGGGTACGGGTATATAAAAGCGGGAAAGAAGACAATCAAGAAGGTCGACGGCTTCCCAGTGCAAGCGGTTGAGAAGTTCGTTGAAAAGCCTGATGTGACGCGCGCTAAAAAGTACCTGAAAGACGGCGGCTACTATTGGAACAGCGGGATATTCCTCTGGAGGGCAGAGCGGATAATAGAAGAGATGAAGCTTCATCTGCCCGGCATCTACAAAGCGCTCAAGGACGTCACTGACCCGGTCGCCCTTGCCGAGGCATATAAAACTATCGAGGAGATATCCATCGATCACGGGATACTCGAGAGGGCTAAGGACGTTGTGGTCCTTCCTGCGAGCTTCCCCTGGTCTGACATGGGGAGCTGGTCTTCTTTCGGAGAGATAATAAAGCCGGATGCCAACGGCAACATCATAAAGGGCAGGGTCGTAGACATAGACAGCCATGACACGATAATACTCGGGTGCGACAGGGCTGTTGCCACGATAGGGCTCAAAGATTACATAATAGTCGACACCCCTGACGCGACACTGGTATGCCCCAAGGACAGGGCGCAGGAGGTCAAAGAGATCGTAAACGTCCTTAAGAAAAAAGGGTACATGGAGCACGAGATCCACAAGACGGTCGAGAGGCCGTGGGGCTCGTACACGCTCCTTGAGCAGGGCGAGGGGTACAAGATAAAGAAGATACGGGTTGAGGCAGGCAAGCGCCTGAGCCTTCAGATGCACCGCCACAGGAGCGAGCACTGGGTCGTCATCTCAGGGACAGCAAGGGTTCAAAGGGGCGACGAGATAGTTGACATAACCATCAACCAGTCTACGTATATACCGAGGGGCGTAAAGCACAGGCTTGATAATCCGGGCACGGTCCCGCTTGAGATAATAGAGGTGCAAAACGGCGAGTACGTCGAGGAGACGGATATAGTGCGTTTTGATGATGATTATCGCAGGGAGTGAGGCTGGGGGCCGTTGACCTTGTGCGGGCACTTTGTAGAGGCGTCCGGGTGCGGGCACGGCTACCCTTGTTTTATTTATTGTTATGCGGCATCTTACGGCTCGATCCTCCGCTGAGGTCTATGCCGGAAACTTCACGCGTCTTTCACGGATAATCAACTTGGAAAAACAGGCGGAAGATTACAGAAAAGCGGTCTGAATGCCACGCGCCATTAATATTCCGTCTGTCCGCTCCGCTTCAGTTCTTTTTTAGCCCTGTGCCTGATCACAGCCCATTTGACGAGATAGTACGAGGCCAGGGTGAAGATGATAGACAGTATGATGTTGCCGACCATATAGACGATATACGTCCATTCTGCCCCTGCAAAAAATCCTTCGTCCTTGACCTTCGCAAGTATGCTCGAGTAGTCTTCTCCCAGGATAAGGCTTCCGATGACGATGCTGAGCGTCCAGAAAAACGGGGCTGTAAGGGGGTTTACAATGAAGCTCCCCAAGACAGCCGCGGCCTTGTTTGCCCTTAGCACGAAGGCGACTCCGATAGCCATAAGGGCGCCGAGGCCGAAGGTCGGCAGTACGCCCATGAGAACGCCGATGGCCGCGCCTCTTGCTATACGCTCCGGCGGGTCGTCGATACGGAGTATCTTAAGGTAATAATACCTGGCGCGCCTCTTGAATTTGATAAAAGGGTGCTTTTTGTTATTCCCGTTTCTGGGTTTATCGCTGTCGTTTGACGAGTTCAATGGCATCTGTTTTTGGGCCGGGGTATAGGGGGGTATAAAAAATAGCTACTATTTAGAATAACATATAGCCTTCAGTAAAGTCAACGGACTGCATTCTGTCTGCCCTGGCATAGGCTCTGCTATAGGTGCGATCATATCAATCTGCTCTTCCTGACTGCGTCTGGTGCGTTAAAATATAACCGCTCCGAGAGTTTTGTGAACGGTCTTATGGCTGTTAAATATATAAAACCAAATCTCTCAGATTCAACCTGACAGGCCTATTAAAAAAGCATGACTGACAGAATAAACGCTGTAACTATCTGAATTATATGCGTATTACCAATTAAGATATAAAAAGACCTTTTTAGTCCAAATAACCCTTGCAATCCTCTCTGGGATTCGTATAATAGTCTCATCAGGCAAGCCCTGACCAAATGACTATCAAACAATATCATGGAGGGATCTATATGCAGCAGGCAGACGTGGCGGCAAACAAAGAGTTCAAGGCAGAGGGCGTAAACAAGGTCACATACGTCAAGACCGAACAGGTCGCGCAGGATACATACTATTTTAAGCCCGGCCAGGTGCTCGACTACCATAGGCATCCGGGCGGAGACCAGATCTTTTTCGTACACGAGGGAGAGGGAACCTACTTTCTTGAAGATGGAAAAGAAGAGGTACTGGCGCTAAATCCGGGTGTCGTGGTCCTTGCTCCAAAGAATGTCTGGCATAAGATCGTAGCCAAGACCGAACTTGTAGTCTCACAGGCGACGGTTCAGCCTGCCGGCTTTGAAAAGAGGTAGTTATTTATAGTTAAGACGCCTCAGGCCTTTGTCTAAAAGGCCCTGAAAACATAGGCATTAAAAACGGCTGGCCGGTAAGATACCGGCCAGCCGTTTTATTATGTCTGCTTCCATGTCAGAGGCCGATCTGTCGATCATAAGACAAGGCGGCTGAAATATCTCTGGGCGTCTTTTGAAGATCATACTTATAACAGGCGTTTGACAGGGGCTTATCTGCCGCCGTGGTCGTAGCCGTTTGTTATCGGCATGCGTCTGTCTCTGCCGAACGCCCTCGGGGTTATCTTGATCCCAGGTGGGGCCTGTCTCCGTTTGTATTCGCTCAGATCTACCATGCGGGTGACCTTCTTCACAAGAGGCCTTGAAAATCCCATCGCCACGATCTCGTCAAGGGACTTGTCATCCTCGACATACGCCTTAAGGATCCTGTCAAGTACGTCGTAGGGCGGCAAAGTGTCCTGATCTGTCTGGTTCGGCCTCAGTTCCGCTGTAGGGGCCTTGACGAAGACGCGCTTTGGTATAACCTGAGTGCCTTTTCTCTCGTTGAACCTTGCGCAGACCTTGTAGACGAGCGTCTTGGGGACGTCTTTTATTACAGCGAACCCTCCGGCCATGTCGCCATATAGCGTCGCATAGCCTACGGACATCTCGCTCTTGTTTCCGGTAGTGAGGACGAGCCAGCCGAACTTGTTGCTAAGGGCCATCAGAAGGTTGCCTCTGATGCGCGCCTGGAGGTTTTCTTCCGTAGAGTCCGGCTGCCTGCCGGAAAACGCGGGCTTAAGCATCTTCTTATAAGTCGAGAATGCTTCGCTGATAGGGATAGTAAGGAGCTCGATGCCAAGGTTCTTGGCAAGTCCGCAGGCGTCTTCAAGGGACTCTTTTGAAGAGTATTCAGACGGCATGAATACGCCTGTTATGTTATCCGGCCCGAGCGCGAGCGAGGCAACAGCCGCTACGAGCGCGGAGTCGATGCCGCCGCTAAGGCCGATGACGACATGAGAAAAACCGTTCTTGCGGACGTAGTCCCGGGTCCCGAGTATGAGGGCGTTTAAGACCTCGTCAGTATCCTCTGCGCGCTCTTCCAGCCGAGCAGGCGGCTTTCTTAGGGGTTTTTTCCGGGAGGGAAGGTCGTCAAGGATGATCTCTCTCAACCCTCCCGCAGTCCCGCCTATAGTTGATTCGCGCCGCCTCGGGTCGTGGATGCAGGCGGAACTTGTTGATGCGAAGTGAAGGTCAGCGATAATGAGGTCTTCTTCAAAGGCTTTGCCTCTCGCTAAGACCGTGCCTACAGAGTCCACTATCAGTCCCTGGCCGTCGAAGACGAGTTCGTCCTGGCCGCCGACCGTGTTGTTATAAGCTATTGAAACGCCGTTATCAAGCGCGCGGGTGACAAGCATCTCTTCACGGATCAGCGCCTTGCCAGTATGGTACGGCGATGCATTTATGTTGACTATAAGCCTGGCCCCTGAAAGCGCCTGGACCCGTGCAGGGCCTTCCGGGTACCAGATGTCCTCGCATATCCCGACACCTATCTTTATGCCTTTTAAGGTGAAGTTGAGCGCCGTAGTCCCGGCCCTGAAGTATCGCCTCTCGTCGAATACGCCGTAATTCGGCAGATACATCTTGTGGTAGACGTCGACGACCTTTCCCTTGTGGCAGATGGCCGCGGCGTTATAGATATCATCTTTGCTGTCTATGAACCCTATTACGGCTGTTATCCCTTTTATGGAACAAGCCAGCCCGGTCAGGGCGCTCAAGTTATCTTCGATGAACCTGGGTTTGAGAAGAAGGTCTTCAGGCGGGTATCCTGTAAGCGCGAGCTCCGGAAAAATCACAAGGTCGCACCCGCTTGACGCGGCCCTTTTCGCGTACTCTGATATCTTACGCGCGTTTCCCTTGAGGTCGCCGACCGTCGGGTTTATCTGTGCCATCGCGATTCTCAAAGACTGCATGGAAAAAAGATTATCAGATGGACAGATTAGTGTAAAGAGGATAAAAGGGGGTATGATGGAACCGGCTTTACAATGCCGCGGGTTAGTCATATAATCGGTAAAACAAAAGGGGTCTTTAATGGCGATCAACCCGTATTCGATATTTGAAAAGGCAGAGAAGAAAAGAGGTCAATCAAAGTTCCTAGAAGCTATACCACTTTACATCGAGGCAAGGAAGCTCTCTTCAACCGATAAAGAGCTTAAGGCCGGGTGCGCCTTCGCCCTCGGCGATACTTACAGGATGGTCGGTGAGTTTACAAAGGCAGGCAACTGTTACATAGAGGCCCATTCGCTTGTATTAGACCTCAATGACGCTACGCGCGCCCATGACGCGCTCGTCGGTCTCGGCCTCTCGCTTCGCGCTACAGGGGATTTCCGCGAGGCGATAAGCATATTCAACGAGGCGCTCAAAGGTTATACAAAGCTCAAGGACAAGGAAGGCATAGCATTCACTCTTTGGGCAAGGGCAGGGGCGCTCAGGATAAAGGGCGATCTTAAAGGCGCGATTGCCGGGTTCAAGGAGGCGAAGCAGATGTTCGTCAGGCTCAAAGACAAAAGCGGCATAGGCTACTGTCTCACCGGGCTTGGCGGGGCCTCGCGCGTCGCACAAAAACCCAAGGACTCCCTCAAATATTATAAAGAAGCGAATAAGGCCTTTGTCGCCATGAAAGACACCTTTGGCATTGCGTATTCATACTGCGGGATAGCCAACTCGATGAGGATGCAGGAAGACTTCAAAGGCTCGCTCGGATACTTTAAAAAGGCGCGCACCAATTACAAGAAGATAGGCGATAAGGTCAGCTACGCGTATACGCTCTGGGGCGAGGGGAGCGCTTTCCTGATGCTCGGGCGCAAGGAAGAAGCGCTCAAGGACTTTAAAGAGGCGAAGGTGCTTTTCAGACAGACGAAGGACAAGAGAGGGCTTGTATACTGTCAGCTTACTATCGGCCAGATAGAGTTCGCTAAAAACCCTGCAAAGGGCGTTAAGACTCTTGCTTCGGCGCACGCAAGGGCCAGGGAGTTAAAGCTTGCAGTAGAGTTGAAGTACGCAAAGACGCTCCTTGCCGCCGCTGAAAAAGCCCCTGCCGCGCTTCCGATGAACCTGGCGTAGTCCCGGTCTTGATCTGCTCAGAGGCCGTTTGTCATGAGACTGCTTGACGACCCGTATGCCCTGCCGCTGGGCGACGGGTCTTTTTCAGTCTCCGCTTTCTTTCAGGCGGCTCTTGATACGGCCGGCATGTAAGACGAAAGGCCGGTTAAAACGCACCAACGGATAAATGAAAATATTCAGGAGCTGACAAAGTGGAACTTACTCAGGCTGTAATACTCGCGCTGATACAGGGGATAACAGAGTTCCTGCCGATTTCATCCACAGCGCACCTTATCATGGTCCCGTATCTCACGGGATGGGTAGACCAGGGGCTTGCCTACGATGTCGCGCTTAATACCGCTACATGGCTCGCGGTCGTCATATACTTCAGGCGGGATATATCTGATCTCTTTACAGGTTTTTTGAGGCTCCTCAGGGAGAGGACCTTTGACGGCAATCATGACGGAAAGCTTGCTATCATGGTGGTTGCGGCAACCATACCTGTAGCTATCGTCGGGCTTCTAGCCCACGACCTCGTAGCTCATGAGTTGAGAACGCTCTCCGTCATAGGGTGGTCTTCGATCATCTGGGGCGTCGTGCTCTGGATTGCAGACAGGCGGCCGGGGACAGGCACGGTCAGGTCGATGGGCTGGGGATCTGCTATGTTCATCGGCCTTTGTCAGGCGATAGCGCTGATACCTGGGACGAGCCGTTCCGGCATAACGATGACGGCAGGGCTCTTTTCGGGGCTTTCAAGGGACGGCGCGGCGCGTTTTTCGTTCCTGCTCGCGATAATAGTGGGCGCTCTTGCCGGAGGCAAGGAAGGCGTAGATATGGTCAGCGCAGGGATGGACACCCCGTGGCTCGCTGTCTTTGTAGGAGGAGCGGTGGCGTTTGTGGCCGCGTATTTTGCGATACATTACTTCCTGAAGCTGATATCACGCTCATCTATGAACGTCTTTGTGGTATACAGGATCATCCTCGGGCTGCTTCTTCTGGCATACGCGTAAAACGGTTTTGTGAGATGAAGTCCTGCCGCTTGTTGTCTGTCATAAGATGGAGTTGATGATCATCTTTCAATCTGCGCGCCGTTTGCCTGCCGCAGTCTTCTCATAAATAGATGGCTTGAGATAAGCGGAAGCGGAGCATCAGTATCAATTTTAAGGCCGAAGGCACAGGGGCACAAGGCCGTACAGAGATGCGGAGCTTGGTATATCAATAAAAGAAAGGCCCTGCCGGGTTCCGGCAGGGCCTTGTCGTTATCTGACGATTATTCTCGAAGATGAATCAGAGGCCCTTAAACGCCTTGTCAGCCGCCTCAATTGTCTTGTCTATGTCAGCCTTTGTATGGGATAGCCCAACAAATACCGCCTCGAACTGCGACGGAGGCAGATAGATGCCGTTTTTGAGCATACGGGTGAAGTACCTGCCGAACCTGGCGGTATCAGATCCCTTGGCGCCAAGCCAGTTGTGTACAGGGTTCTCGTTGAAAAAGACGGTGAACATCGAGCCTGCGACAGCCGTCTGGCAGGCTACCCCCCTTCTTTTCGCCGCAGAGGCTATGCCGTCGCAAAGAGATGTCGTCGCCTTTAAGAGCCTCTCGTAAGTCCCTTTCTTCTGGAGCTCGGTAAGCGTCGCAATACCTGCTGTCATGGCTATCGGGTTGCCTGAGAGAGTTCCTGCCTGATAGACAGGCCCTGAAGGAGAGAGCATCTCCATGATAGCCTTTTTGCCGCCGAACGCGCCGACAGGCAGGCCCCCTCCGATGACCTTGCCGAGGCAGGTAAGGTCCGGGTCTATTCCGAATACCTTTTGCGCCCCGCCGTAGCAGAGCCTGAAGCCGCTCATCACCTCATCCATTATAAGGAGCGCCCCGTATTTTTTGCAAAGGGCATGTAGCCCTTTAAGGAACCCTTCCTGAGGCAGGACAACACCCATGTTCCCTGGAGCGCCTTCTACTATGACGCAGGCGACGCCGCCTTTGACAGCCTCGAAGATGGCCTTGACCGAATCGAGGTCATTGTACTGCGCGTTGTACGTGTGTCTCGCAAGGTCGGCCGGCACACCCGGGCTGTCAGGTACGCCGAGGGTGGCGGCCCCTGAGCCTGCCTTTACAAGGAGGCTGTCGGAGTGGCCGTGGTAGCACCCCTCGAACTTTATTATCCCGTCCCGTTTTGTGTATGCCCTTGCGAGCCTGAGCGCGCTCATCGTCGCCTCTGTGCCTGAGCTTACGAAGCGGACCATGTCCATCGACGGGAACGCCTTTATGGTAAGCTCCGCAAGCGTTACCTCAAGCTCAGTCGGCGCGCCGTAGCTTGTGCCGAGATCGAGCGCCTTTTTTACGGCGGAAGTCACCTTGGGATTGCAGTGGCCGAGTATCATCGGACCCCATGAGCCTATGTAGTCGATATATTCGTTGTTGTCTGCGTCGTATATCTTAGAACCCTTTGCCTTTGATATGAAAAGAGGCCCTCCGCCGACAGCCTTGAAGGCCCTTACAGGGCTGTTCACCCCGCCGGGGATGAGCTTGACGGCTTTTTTGAGGAGAGAAGCGGATTTTTTAGTCCCCATCAGAAGACTCCTTTTTCTGTCATTTTATAAAGACGCTTACGCGATATATCCTACCTGATGGGCCAAATGCGTGTCAACGCTAAACTGCATTACAATGCTCGCGTTGCCATTATTCAAAAGAACAAATGCGCTGCGCCGCGCCGGGAAAAAGCCGCGTCCAAGCTCAATCGGCGGCTTCGGCAGAATTTTTAAGCGCGCCTTGTTTTCACAGTACCATAACACGCCTGTCATACTCCTGTAACAATGAAGATATAGGATAGGTTAATAAAATAAGAGAAAAGGAGAAAAGAGATTATGAGGTGTCCGTATCTTGAAGCAGTGCCAGGTGGCGCGTGCTGTGCGGCCTCGACAAGGGGATTATCCCCTTCATACGAGGAACAGGTTGGGTTGTGTCTGGTAGAGGAGCATGACAGGTGCCCGCTCCTGATGGCGCATGTGCTTAGAGGCACATGGAGGGGTGTAGCCTGGGAAAACGAGCTTTGACCCGAAGACCGATATCAAGGCCCGGTCTGTCTGAAGGCCCTGTTTTTTTAGTATAGACTCATAGGGATGACCGTAAAAAAAGTCTCAAAAAAATATTGAGGAGATATAAGAGAGATGAAAAGAACAGTCTTGATGGGCCTTATGATGGCAGGTGTGGCGGTTATGGCGGGCGTAAGCCCTGTGTCTGCTGAGAACTACTTCGGAGAGGAGACAAAGGGAATAACCCTCACGTCGAACGAGAGCGACTTAAACGTCAGGATACGGCTACAGCCGAGGTTCGATACAGGCGATATAATAAAGAGCAAGGATGGCAAGTCATACAGGTCTGATGCAGATCTCTACATGAGACGGGTGCGCCTTGAGATGGGCGGCAACCTTCTGGCAAAGACTATAAAGTACAACCTGACGCTCTCGGCAGACAAGTGGGAGCAGACGGCGCATGCCGGCACGGTCTCTCTCCTTTATTCATACGTGACATGGGAGGCTGACGATGCCCTCTCCTTCATGGTCGGCAAGTACAAGCTCCCGTACTCGAGGGTCTCGTTGACCTCATCATCAAAACAGCTTCTTATAGAGAGGCCGGTTTCCTCAGAGGCGGCAAAGAAGGTCTTCGGAAAAACTGATGCATACTATCAGCCGAAGCTCTCAGCCTCAGGCAAGCTCCTTGAGGGCGTGGTAGCCTACGAGGTGGCGATGGCCGATGGATGGGCGAACGGCGAGGCGATACAGACCGCCCCGGCAAGGAGCGTCTACAGGGCGAACCCCCTTTATGTGGCAAGGGTCGAGCTGTCGCCCCCGGGTCTCGCTGAAAAGTCCAAGAGCGACGCGCACCTGGGAAAGGGAAGCCACCTGACCCTCGGTGTGAACGTGGCAAACCAGTCGGGGATCGAGTATACTACGGCAACCGACGAATACTCTGAGGAAAGGACGCTTCTGGGCGCCGATCTTTCAGGCCACTACAACGGCCTTACAGCCCAGTTCGAGTACAACGCCTGGGAAATAGACTCCGAAGACCCGCTTGTAGCCGATATAAAGCCGAAGGGGTGGTACGGCCAGGCAGGCTATTACATGGCAGGCCTTGATATAGAGCCTGTGGCGCGCTACGAGGTCTACGATCAGGATACAAAATCAACAGACAAGAACGAGACGGATACGACCCTGGGCCTCAACTGGTACGGCAAGGGCCATAGCTTGAAGGTTGGGGCCAACTGGGTGCATTCGAGATACGCTGGAAAGGCGACCGGGAGCCTTGCCAACGACAACACAAAAGACACCCTCCAGCTCCAGGCGCAGATGTACTTCTAAGGGCTGAGAAGGGATAGGTGCCATGAACTTCTCGTGAAGCGCCCTCAGACGGCACTCTGTACGAGGTGGCTGAGGGGTTCAGGCAAAATAACCTGTCCGTAACATCGCTGTAACACGTCTGTAACAATCATCTGTTATAGATAGGGTGGCATAAAACATGATAACGACAAACGGAGAATTCGGAATATGAAGAAGATCATTATCGCGGCTGCTTTACTGACGTTTGTTGCCGGATACGCACCGGTTGCTATGGCAGAGGCACTTATAAACGGCGCAGGTGCGACCTTTCCGTACCCGCTATACTCGAAGTGGGCATACGAGTACAACAAGAAGACAGGCGTAAAGATGAACTACCAGTCTATAGGCAGCGGCGGCGGCATAAAGCAGATAAAGGCAAAGACGGTCGACTTCGGGGCAAGTGACGCGCCCCTTACTACTAAAGATCTCAATGACTCAGGGCTCCTTCAGTTCCCGATGGCTATCGGCGGCGTAGTGCCGGTCATCAACGTGAAGGGCATAAAGGCAGGGGACCTGAAGCTTACAGGCGAGGTCTTGGCTGACATATACCTTGGCACTATCAAGAAGTGGAATGACAAGAGGATCGCTGATCTCAACCCCGGGGTGGCCCTGCCTGATGACACTATTACGGTCGTTCACCGCTCGGACGGGTCAGGCACTACATGGATATTCACCAACTACCTGGACAAGGTCAGCAAGGTCTGGCACGATAAGGCAGGCTTCGGAACCGCTGTAAACTGGCCGGCAGGGGTCGGCGGCAAGGGCAACGAGGGTGTGGCCACCTATGTCAAGAGGATCAAGAACACTATAGGGTACGTCGAGTACGCCTACGCCTTACAGAACAAGCTTGTCCACGTGAAGCTCCAGAACAGGGAGAAGAACTTTGTCGAACCATCCATAGAGAGCTTTTCGGCGGCCGCCCTCGGGGCCGACTGGAAGGGCACGTCCGGGTTCGCTGTTGTCTTAACCGACCAGGACGGCAAGGGGACATGGCCGATATCAGGGGCGACCTTCATCATAGTCAGCAAGTCGCCTGAGAACTGCGCAAATGCAAAGGCAGTGCTGGAGTTCCTCGACTGGTCGTATGAAAACGGCGGCCAGATGGCAAGGTCGCTCGATTATGTCCCGATGCCCAAGAGCGTCTCCGACGTTATGGAGCGCGCATGGGCGGCTGACATCAGGTGCTCAGGCGCTCCGGTCTGGAAGTAGAAGCGTCGTCAGCTTAAATAGCCGTTAAATAGAGATCGAATATATAGGTCAGCCCCGGCCAGAGGCCGGGGCGGCCGTTTTTGCGGGATTATTATTGAAGAACGTAATCGACAGGCACAAGGCTGACAAGCTCGGAGACTCCCTTTTCAAAGGGGTCTCGTTCTTTTTTGCCGTCTCGGTCATCGCGCTGATGATACTCATCTTCGCGGTGCTGGTGAAAGAATCGTGGCTTTCTCTGAAGGCCTTCGGCTTCGGCTTTGTTTATTCATCCGCCTGGGACCCGGTTGCAGGCGACTTCGGGGCCCTGCCTGCCATATACGGCACTATAGTCTCCTCCATAATAGCCATAGTGATAGCCGTGCCGGTAAGTTTCGGCATAGCGATATTCTTAACTGAGATGGCCCCTGCGTGGCTTAGAGGCCCGATAGGGACAGCAATAGAGCTTCTCGCCTCAATCCCTTCTATAATATACGGGATGTGGGGGCTATTTATACTCGCTCCGATCCTCTCCGAGTATGTCGAGCCTCCGCTCGTCGAGTATCTCGGATTTCTCCCGCTTTTCAGCGGCGCCCCGCTCGGCATTGGCATGCTTCCGGCAGGGTTCATACTCGCGATCATGATAATACCGTTTATCTCGTCGGTCACGAGGGATGTCATAAGGATGGTCCCGTCCATACTCAAGGAGTCAGGCTACGGCGTAGGCGCTACGAAGTGGGAGGTCATCTGGAAGATAGTCATCCCGTTCGCCAAATCCGGCATTATCGGGGCCGTTATACTCGGCCTTGGAAGGGCTCTCGGCGAGACTATGGCTGTTACCTTCCTCATAGGCAACTCGCATGATATAAGCATGAACCTCCTGGACCCTGCGACGTCCATATCAGCGACGCTTGCAAACGAGTTTACAGAGGCTGTCGAGGACATATACCTTTCAAGCCTCGTAGAGCTGGGCCTCATACTATTTGTTATCACGTTCGTGGTCCTCGCCCTTGCAAAGCTCCTTATCGCAAGGTTCTCTTATGACGGGGGGCGCAGATGAGCCTCCACTACACCAGGAGAAAGGCAGCAAACCTTATCGCGCAGGGTGCGTCGGTTGCCTCTGCCCTGTTCGGGATAATATTCCTATTCTGGATACTCAAAGACGTCCTCACGCTAGGGCTCCCCGCTGTCAATGCCTCGTTTTTCATGGAGCTTCCGGCCCCTGCCGGGGTAGATGGGGGCGGGCTGGCAAACGCCATCCTCGGAACCTTGATGATAACGGTCATAGCGACGGTCATAGGGGTCCCCTCCGGGATACTCGCAGGAACGTACCTTTCTGAGTACGGCAGGAAGAGCAGGGTGGCCGATGTTGTGAGGTTTCTCTCCGACATCCTTGTAAGCGCGCCCTCGATAGTCATTGGCGTATTCGTCTACGCCCTTATGGTAAAGCCGTTCGGAGGCTTCTCAGCTATAGCAGGCTCCGTAGCTCTCGCTATCATCATGCTCCCTGTTGTCATAAGGACGGCTGAGGAGATGTTAAAGCTCGTGCCTGACGCGACGAGGGAGGCGGCGTTAGCGCTCGGCGCTCCGCACTGGAAGGTCACCGTACAGGTCGTCTACAGGGGCGCTATCAGGGGGATAACCACCGGCGTGATGCTTGCAGTCGCAAGGGTCTCGGGAGAGACAGCGCCGCTGCTTTTCACGTCGTTTAACAACTCGTTTTGGAACTTCAATCTCACCGAGCCGACTTCCACCCTCACGGTCACAATATTCAACTACGCTATGGGGCCGTATGAGGACTGGCATACAAAGGCATGGGGCGCGGCGCTTCTCATAACCGCCATGGTGTTGGTGGTGACTATTTCGGCAAGGTTCTTTGTAAGGGGGAAGGCAAATTAGATGGCAGAGAAGATAAACATAAGGGACCTTAACTTCTACTACGGGACAAAGCTCGCGTTAAACGGCATAAACCTCTCGGTAAACGAGAACGAGGTGACAGCCCTTATAGGCCCTTCAGGGTGCGGCAAGACGACCTTTCTGAGGTGCCTTAACAGGATGCATGACCTCTACCCGGGCAACCGTTACGAGGGCGAGATAGTCATGGACGGCATGAACATCCTTGAAAAGGGGCTTGATCTGATAAAGCTCCGGTCCAGGGTAGGGATGGTCTTTCAAAAGCCTACGCCGTTTCCGATGTCTATATTCGATAACATCGCCTTTGGGCTTAAGCTGATGGGGATAAAGAAAAGGTCGGTACTTGCAGAGCGCGTTGAAAAGGCGCTCCTGGACTCGGCTATCTGGGAAGAGACTAAAGACAGGCTCAATGAGTCGGCCCTCTCTCTTTCCGGCGGACAACAGCAGAGGCTTTGCATCGCAAGGGCTGTAGCGGTCGAGCCTGAGGTGATACTCATGGACGAGCCATGCTCTGCGCTCGATCCTGTGGCAACGGCCAAGATAGAAGACCTGATGACTGACCTTAAGAAGCGATATACTGTAGTCATCGTCACGCACAACATGCAGCAGGCCGCGAGGGTATCCGAGAAGACCGGGTTTTTCATGATGGGCGAGGTGGTGGAGTTCGACCAGACGCAGAAGATATTCACCGCGCCTGCCAACAAGCTGACAGAGGATTATATAACGGGCAGGTTCGGCTGACGGGGCCATGCACAAGGAGGCAGGGAAATGACACGCGAGGCTTATCACAAGGCGCTTTCAGAGGTCGAAAGCGAAGTACGGCTTATGGCTGTGATGGTTGGCGAGGCTCTCAAGGCTTCTATGGATGCCCTTGCCAGAAGGGACGTGGAAGCCTCTAAGAACATCGTGAAAAACGATATGCTGGTGAACAGGAAGCGCTTCGACATAGAGGAGAAATGCGTGCGCCTGATCGCCACACAGCAGCCTATGGCGGTGGACCTCAGGGTGCTATTCTCCATCGTGAATATCATAACGGACCTTGAGAGGATAGGGGACCACGCCGAGGGGATAGCGAAGATATCCGTCTCGATCGGCGACGGCCCGCTGGTAAAGCCCCTTATAGACATGCCGAAGATGGCCGAGAAGGCGTACTCGATGCTTGACCGCTGCATGAAGGCGTTTAGCGAACGGAACGCCGAGGCCGCCAAGAATATCTGCAACGAGGACGACGAGGTGGACGCGTACTATGACTCGATCTATAACGAGCTTGTCCTCATGATGGTGAGCGACCCGAAGATAATAAAGGACGCGACATATCTTATCTGGGGCGCGCATAACATAGAACGGATCGCTGACAGGGTCACTAACATCGCCGAGAGGGTCGTCTACATGGTCACAGGCAAGATGGAGGAGATGAACGTCTCGAAGTATTGATGCGTTGATATTTCCGCGTTTGCCGTTGTTTTAATTCTGAGGGCCGCCATTTATGGCGGCCCTGTTTTTTGCATCACCTGGAGGTTCGGACAATCGAAAGGGATCGGTCTTCATGCGGTTGCGGAGACAAGTTGGGACAGTTGTATGGGGCAAGGCCTTTGTGCGACGGTCTCCATGCTCTATGGAGATGCGCTGCGAACGGTCTTTAGCGGCTTACGCTCCTACCCGTGTCTGGCCTTGAGGATGAGCATAGCGCTGACGAAGAAGATGGAAATAATGTTCGCGAGTATGATCGGCAGGTCTGCCTTGATAAAGCCGTATGCCAGCCAGAGACATAGGCCTACGAAGAGCAGGATGAACATGAAGAGAGATACGTCCTTCGTGTGTTTAGATCTATATGCTTTTATGACCTGAGGCAGGAACGAGGCTGTCGTAAGCGTGCCGGCCACTATTCCGAGTATAGTTATAGGATCCATCTGTCTTCCATAGTGCACAAGCCGTAGAGCATAAGGCGCATGGTTATTTAGTAGTGAGAGGGGGATCGGCCTGCGGAGCAGGTGCTGTCGTCTGCCAGGCCCTTTTCATTCGCACAAGTCCATCTTTCTTTCGTCTATCCGGATAGCGGTCTCCAGGCTCTCACTGCCGCTACCACCGCTTATTCAGATGCAGGGCCGCGTATCCTGTATAAGAAGTTACTGCCTCTTCGCCGGCACAGCGGTCAGAGCGCGGTAGTTAGCAGAAGCGGAAAGCCCATCTCTTCTCTTGTCTTCAGGTACCCCTCGGCGCACCCTTTTGCAAGCCCCCTGACCCTGCCTATGAACCGGGTCCTTTCTGCAACGCTTATCGCCCCTCTGGCATCGAGCAGGTTGAAGGTGTGCGAGCACTTGAGGCACAGGTCGTATGCCGGCAGAAAGAGGGATTTTTCCTGCAGCCTGTAGGACTCTTTTTCGTACATATCGAAGAGCGTGAAGAGCATATCCGTGTCAGCTTCCTCGAAGTTGTAGCGCGAGTACTCGATTTCGCCTCTCAAGTGGACGTCGCCGTAAGATATTCCCTCGGTCCATTTGAGGTCATAGACGTTGTCAACGCCCTGCAGGTACATGGTGATGCGCTCAAGCCCGTATGTTATCTCACCGGCCACAGGTTTGAGGTCGATGCCGCCTGCCTGCTGGAAGTAGGTGAACTGGGTTATCTCCATCCCGTCGAGCCAGACCTCCCATCCGAGGCCCCATGCGCCGAGCGTCGGAGATTCCCAGTCGTCCTCGACAAATCTGATGTCATGTTCCAACGGGTCTATGCCGAGTTTTCTAAGGCTCTCAAGGTAGAGGTCCTGTATGTCATCGGGCGAAGGCTTCAGTATGACCTGAAACTGGTAGTAGTGCTGGAGCCTGTTCGGGTTCTCGCCGTACCTTCCGTCGGTCGGCCTTCTCGATGGCTCTACGTATGCCGCCTTCCAGGGTTCAGGCCCAAGCACTCTCAGAAAAGTCGCGGGGTTGAACGTGCCCGCGCCCTTTTCCATATCGTATGGCTGTTGCAGGACGCATCCCTTTTCAGCCCAGAACTTTTGCAGGGTCAGTATAACGTCTTGAAAGAGCATCAAGCCTCCTTGCCGTATAAAAGAGTCTAAAAAAAGCCGCAAATCGGTATTTCTATATCAGTTGACTCGCGCATACGCCTGCTAAAGGCAACGGACTTCATCCTGCCGCCCCGATATCCTATAGATGGTCAGGGAAGTTGCGGAGGTTGTCATCCGCCATAATTGTCCACGTGTAAAGGCGTCAAGGCGCAAAAAGGCTTTACCATCGGCAAGAGACGCCAGAGCAGGTCAGTTTACCTGAAAACCGACGCTTGGTCAATAATGGGCAGCGAGCGCTGAAGAGCGCATCTTATCAAGGAAGCGCCTTGTCTTCAGTTCCTTGCCGATCTGAAACCTGATGAAGTCAGAGAGCGCGGCGTCGCATTCCCGCAGGCACTCGGCCACAGGTTTGAGCCTCTGGAGCTTGTCGGTTTCCAGCCTTGCCGCCATAGCCAGGAAGCGCGCGGTGCCGATAGAGAGTCCGATAAGGTTTGCTGTCTGGCCGGAGCATGCCCTGCAAAGGGCCCCGCCGCGTTCCGAGCTGAATAGCACTGTAGACCCTTCTGAAAGGGGGGTCCTGCACATAACGCACCCGTCGAGGTGCGGCATATAGCCGAGTTGTGATAAAAGCCTGATCTCAAAGAACCTGATGAGCGTTTCCGTATCGGTATCAGCGGAGCCTTCTATCTTGCCGAGAAAGTCGGTCAGCAGGGTGAATACCTGCGGCAGGACCTGGCCTTCAGCCGTCATCTCGGCGGTAAGTTCAAGGAGATAGTACCCGACTGACAGCCTCTCGACATCGGTCTTCAGTCCGCTAAAACCGCTTATGAGCGCGGCGTCGTCGATGCGCACCAGCTCGCTCCTCTCAGTTGAGAAAAAAACAAGTGTCGAATGCGACATAGGCTCGATGTTGTTGACGAACCTCTTTCTCGACCTCCTTGCGCCCTTTGCAATGCCCTTGAGCCTTCCATGCTCCCTTGTCATGAAGGAGATTATCCTGTCAGACTCGGAGAAGTCGAATGTGTTGAGTATGACGGCCTCGGCGGTATGTAGCCCTCTTTTCAGGGTCACAGGACCCCCAGATGCATGAATACCGTGGCGAGCCCGAGAAAGGTGAAAAAGCCGCTTATGTCGGTGCATGCCGTGACGAATACGCTAGATGATATGGCAGGGTCTACATTGAAGCCCTTGAGTATCAAAGGCATGAGGGAGCCTACCAGCCCGGCGATGATCATGTTGGCTGTCATTGCGAGGAACAATAGAAGGCCTACTGTCGGAGCGGCGCCGATGAGGTAGGCTACGATGGCGGCGACCCCGCCTACGAGCAGACCGTTCGCGAGCCCTACGAGCGCTTCCTTGAAAAGGAGCCACCTTGCGTTTTTAAGCGTGATCTCGCCGAGGGCAAGCCCCCTTACCACTACAGTTATGGTCTGGGTCGCAGCGTTGCCGCCGACACCCGCGACTATCGGCATGAGGACCGCTAACACTACAAGCTGTTCTATGGTGCCCTGGAAGAACTTGACGACGCTCGCCGAGGCCGCGGCTGTGGCAAGGTTGACCATGAGCCAGGGCACGCGCGTCTTTATCGATCTGATGGCAGGGTCGAGGGCGCGCGCCTCGATGTTCAAGGCCGCCATCTTGTAGAAGTCCTCGAAGATCTCGTCTTCTATGACGTCTACTACGTCGTCTATGGTGATGCGCCCGACAAGCCTGTCAGACGCATCTACGACAGGGACTGAGACGAGGTCGTACTTCTGGAAGATCTTGGCGACCTCCTCCTGGTCAAGGTCGGAGAGGACCTTGATCGGGTCGGTGTCGGCTATGTCCCTGATGATCGTTTCCGGGCCGGCAAGTATGAGCTTATCAAGCGCCACTGTGCCGATGAGCCTCATCTCTGAATCCACTACGAAGACGTTGGAGATGTTTTCTATCTGCCTGCTCTTTCGCCTTACTTCCTCGATAGTCTCCTGCACGGTAGCGTCTTGAGCAACGCAGGCAAGCTCGGTCTGCATCTTGCCGCCGGCGCTATCCTCAGGATAGACGAGGAGCCTTTGAACCTGTGCGGCCTCTTCTATGTTATCGAGTACCTGTCTGGCGTCCTCGATCGGGAGTTCGGATATGACGTCGGCCGCGTCGTCCGTCTCCATCTCTTCGACTACCTCGATCAGCTCGTCGGAGGATATCGCGGAGATAAGGGCTTTTCTGAGGTGTTCGTCTACTTCGAGCAGGACCTCTGAGGCTTCCTCAGGCTCAAGAAGCCTGAATACCTCGGCCGCCTCCTGTACAGAGAGACCGGCAAGGAGCTTTCCTATGTCAGCGCCGTGCATGTCGGCGAGGATATCTCTGACAGGTTGGATCGCGCCGGCCTCAAGGTGGCCTTTGACCTCATCTATATGGGCTATCTTTGCTTTGCTTCCCATTAAAGTCCTATGGCAGGCGTGCCGGTATTGTTGTAGGCCGAAAAAATGGCAAGTTAACGAACGAAGCTGACCCTGGAAGTCTTTAAAAGGCCGGAGTCGACGGTCTTCTCAGGTGAAGATCGCTGAAAGAGGTTTTTAAAAGACGTTTTGAGAACCTCTATAAAAATTAGCACATTGAAAAAAAAGAAGTCAACATCAATATGGCCGGTTGCGGATAAATTCGGCTGGCAGTACGGTCGGTCGTCGGGAAAAAGACCTGGATGGCGGCATAAGTCCGCTTAAAAACCGAAAGGCACCCTTTAAGCGCCCGCAGTCCATCGGTCCAACGAGGCGGCGAACAAGTATGTCTGATGTGAGAGGTGAAGGCGAAATAAGCCTGTCTGCTGTTTTTGGGCGGCTATCCCATCTCCATCGCACCTGAATCAAGTGCAGGGCTCAGGTCCGCCCTGGTGCGCCGGTTTTCTCATTACAACCGATGTCGTCTCAAATCCGCCCGGGTGCGCCGATGATCTCACCAGAACTGGCATCGCAACAGATGTTTTCTTAAACCCGCCCGAATGCGGCGGTTATCTTTCGAGCAGAAGCGGCCCATCGATGTTTCTCATTACATGCTCGGTCGTGGAGCCCAGGACCATCTCTACTATCTTTGAGTGGTGTGAAGCCCCCATGAATATAAGGTCGTGGCCGTTTTCCTTGTAGAACCTCTCTATCCCGATAGGGGGTTCGTCCTTTATGTGCGAGTAAGAGGCCTTTATTTCGTACCTGCCGAGGTAATCCTGTGCGTCCGCTATAAGGGCATTTTCCTCATCTCTTTGAGAGACGACTACTACGGCAAGATCGAGAGCAAGGGACTTGGCCCACTCCGCGGCCGAATGCATCGCCTTGCAGGAGTTCGGGCTTCCGTCAAAGGCGAGGAGCGGCCTTTTAGGCTCGTTGAAGACCGGAGGGACTATCAGCACCGGCTTCGGGGACTTCCTTATGACGGACTCTGTCGTCGAGCCTAGCAGGCCGTATTCGAACTTCTCGTTTATGCCCCTTCTTCCGATGACTACAAGGTCGGCAAGTTGGGCCTTTTCACAGATCTCCCTGGCTACTACCCCATAGGCGAGTTGTGTTGAGTGATTGATACTCGTCCCTTCGCATCTCAAGTCGAATGCTGAAAGTATGGTCCTGCCCCTGGCTTCCAGCGTCTCTCTCATCTTGGCTGAGAAGTTGAGGAACGGCTCAAACCCGAGCGAGCCTGAGAGGTCATGTAGGAACGGGCCTTCGAGCGAGACTATGTCTACTACATGGAGCCCTGTAATGCCGGCGCCGAACCTGCCGGCCAGCCACAGACTGTAATCTACGGCAGACTGCGCGTTTGTCGAGCCATCCTGAGGAACGAGTATTTGTTTTATCATATAAGTGCCGGCTCCCTTGCAGGTGTAGCCTCTACCACGATCTCGCCGTCAGAGACATCCACCTTGAAGTGATCGCTCTCCTTCCATTTAAGGGTTATTGGGACCTTGATTTTCTCGTCGACGTGGCGCTTTAAGAACCGCGCGCCGTACTTCTGGCTGTAGCCCTTCTCGACTAGCTCTTCTTGCGCCTGCTCGGTTATCGTGAGGTTCTTGCCGTAGCCGTTCATGTGCTCGCGTATCTTCTCAAGGTACATTGCGGTAAGCGCCCTGACCTCTTCTCTTGTGAGAGGGGTGAATACGATTATATCATCTATGCGGTTTATAAACTCAGGGGAAAGCGAATTTTCGACGTCTTTCAAGATGGCCTTCTTGTAGTCGTTAGTATTGCCTGCCCCTTCCGGCATGAACCCCATCGGCTTGACAAACTTCTTGAAGACCTCGGCCCCGAGGTTGCTGGTCATGATGATGACCGTGTCGCTGAAGTAGATCCTCTTGCCCCTGCCGTCCGTGAGCCATCCCTCGTCGAATACCTGGAGGAAGAGGTTCAATACGAACGGGTGCGCCTTTTCTATCTCGTCCAATAGAACGACAGAGTAAGGGTTCTCGCGCACCGGGTTTGAAAGAAGCCCGCCCCTTTCCGAGCCGACTATCCCCCTTGGCATGCCAATGAGCTTGTCAACGGCTATGGACGAGTCCTTGTACTCGCTCATATCCAGGCGTATCATCTTTTTTTCGTCGCCGAAGAGAAAATCGGCGAGTGATTTTGCCAGCTCGGTCTTGCCGACCCCGGTAGGGCCGAGGAAAAGAAGTACGCCGTCGGGTCTGGCGAAGTTTTCCTTGAGCGGCCCTTTGTTGAGGCGAAGCCGCCTGGAAAGTGCGCCTATCGCCTCCTTCTGGCCTATGACGCGCTTTGAGAGGGCCTTTTCCATGTCTTTAAAGCGGACTGTAGTGTCCCTGAAGATCATGTCCCTGGGGATCTTCGTCTCCTGAGAGATGACCTCGATGACGTCCGAGGATTTTACCGGATCGCTGGGCCTGTTTATCTCGACCTTGACGCACGAGGTATCGAGCCAGCCGATGACCTTATCCGGCATCTTCAGGCTTCTCATATATCGCTGGCTCATGTCAAGGGCCGTTTCCATCGCTTCGTCAGTGACGGTCACTGAGTAGTTCTTCTCAAGCCTCGGGCGTATGCCGTAGAGGATCTTTCTCGTCTCATCGACGGTAGGCTCGGATATGTTGACGAGCCTGAACCTTCTTGCCAGGGCCTCGTCTTCCGCGATGAACTCTTTGTATTCCGAGAGCGTGGTAGCGCCGATTATCTGGACCTCGCCTCTGGCGAGCGTCGATTTGAATATATTGGCCGCGTCGGAGGGTACTCCCATCGCGCTTCCCGCGCCTATGAGGGTATGCGCCTCGTCTATGAAGAAGATGATGTTCTTCTTCTCCTTGATCTCTTTTATTATCTTCTCTATCCTGTCCTCGAACATCCCGCGGAATATGGTCCCGGCTACGATGGAGTTCATCTGCAGGTTGACTATCTGCTTGTCGCGAAGCCTCTTCGGGACAAGCTTCGGCTCAAGCTCGATCTTTCTCGCGAGGCCCTCGACTACGGCGGTCTTTCCGACCCCTGGTTCACCTATGATCATGACGGAATTCGACCTGTCTATGTGGCACAGTATCTCCATCATCTGTTCTATCTCGGCGTCCCTGCCGATTATCATCGGCAGTTTGTCGAACCGCGCTAGCTTGTTGAGGTTCACGGCGAAGTGCTTGAGGTTCGCAGGCAGCTCGTACTTCTTCTTGAGCTCCTCTTCGATCTCCTCCTTGGACCTGACCTTTACGGTGATCCTCCTCATGACGAAGTCAGGGTCAAGCCCGAAGCTCCTGAAGACCTTTGCCGGAAGGCTGTGGTTTTCCTGGAACATGGCGATAAACAGATCGGTCGAATCGACTTCATCCCGGCCCCATCTCTGGGCTTCTTCTCTGGCAAGCCTGAATACGTTTCTCGTCGCAGGGGGGACTTTGAGGCCCATGCCTATATACTGGCGGGTCACGCTCAGGTGTTCGTTCAGAAAGTTCAGTACCTGGAAGAGGTCGAGGTTCAGGTCTTCCATGACCTCCCTGAAGAAGTTTTCCTCTACCTTCGCGAAGGCCAGGAACAGATGCTCGACCCCCAGGTAGTAGTGCTGGCGTGACTGGCTCTCCTGCACCGCCGCGTCAACGACCCTCCTTGCGGACGGGGTCAACTTCTCTTTGAGCTCTTCCAGTTCAGTCATCTTTAACCTCTCGGCGTCCGGCGGGTGAGTGTGGACGCCTCTGTGGGCCTTCCGTAAGCTTGTTCCATGGAAGGCCGGTTAATGCGGATCTGTAAAATCCCTGAACAGATCGGCCGAGAGAGTCCGTCCGGTCTGTTTATATTCTACCACAAACCTTTCCTGGGTTCTTGCGGATTGATCCTGTCGAACTCTTCTATAAGCTCCTTTGAGCCGGGGTCGGGCTTTTTAGGCACTTCGATATTTATGACAAGGTACTCGTCTCCGTGTCTCGACGGCGTGCGCACGCCCTTGCCCTTTATCCGCAGTTTCTGGCCGCTGCTGGTACCCGGCGGTATCCTGACGGTCGTATGTCCGTCTATCGAAGGGACTTGAACTTCCGCGCCCAGGACCGCCTCCCTGACAGTAACAGGGACATCGACATATATATCGTCATCTATCCGTCTGAAGTGAGGGTGGACTTTTACGTCTATCGTGATGAAGAGGTCTCCGGCCGGGCCGCCCTCGTACCCGTGGTCTCCCTTTCCGGCGACCCTTACCCTTGAGCCTGTCTTGACGCCTGCGGGTATCTTTACGGTCAGGGTCTCATTACCTGTCTTCCTGCTTATGGTTATCTTTACGTCCGCGCCCTTGACCGCGTGTATAAAGTCGAGTCCGAGCGTGTACTCAAGGTCAGAGCCTTTTACGGCGCCTCTTCTCCTTCTTCCGCCGAATATGTCGCTGAATATGTCGTCAAAGCCGCCGAAGCCGCCTTGGCCGGCGTTTTCAAAGTTGAACCCGCCCGCCCCTCCCGGATAGCCGCCCATGCCGGGTTCGAAGGTGACGCCTCCGGTAAGGTCATAGTCAGACCTCTTCTTCGGGTCGCTCAGAACATGGTATGCCTCGTTTATTTCCTTGAAGCGCGCCTCCATCTCTTTGTTCTCGGGGTGGAGGTCAGGGTGAAACTTTCTCGCAAGTGACCTGTATGCCTTTTTTATCTCTTCTTCTGTCGCGCCTTTAGAGACGCCGAGAGTCTCGTAGTAGTCTTTCTTAGCCATTACCTGCCCTGATAGTTGTATTTTATATCGGATTAAACTTGATATCCTGAAGTGGTGCGGCCGAAATAACGCCGGAAGACCTCAGGCTAAGGACAATCTGCCTCTACCCGTAGCGGCGACCTCTGCCCGGAAATGATAAGGGCCTGAACCGGCCCCTGCCTTTCCACGTATAGATGTTATCACAATTTTCAGGTGAATTGGTGAAGGGCGTTCAATCGGCCCATGCGCTGACGCCGGATGCTCCATTAACGTCTTTTATAAAGATGCTGCCATCAAAAAAAGTCCCTGCCCGGGCCGCCCGGGCAGACGCCGGAGGCCGTAGCTACGAGTGCGCGCCTGCAGTCAGGCTCTATGGTCAATAGGCAAAAAAAGAGGGCCGCTTTCGCGGCCCTCTCGGGTTTCTGATTTGGGACCTTCTGAGCGCTCCGGCGTTGTCAGGGCAGGAGCGTACAGGCAAAATCGTTACTTTTTGTCGTCTACCACTTCGGCGTCGACAACGTCGCTCTGCTTGGCTCCGGGATCTTCCGCGCCCGGATGCCCTGCGTGCTCCGAGGCTGTAGTGCTCTTGTACAAGGCCTCCGAGAGCTTGTGGGAGGCGGTGTTTATCTTGTTTATCGCATCCTTGAGAGGCTCTATCTCGTTTTGCTCAAGCGCCTTTTTCCCCTCTGCAACTGCCTCTTCAACGGCCTTTACGTCCGCCTCGGCGAGTTTTTCCTTGTTCTCTGTTACCAGCTTTTCAGTAGCGTAGATGAGTGAGTCGAGCTGGTTTCTTGTCTCGATGGCCTCTCTGTTCTTTTTGTCATCCTCTGCGTTGGCCTCGCCTTCCTTGACCATCTTCTCTACTTCGTCCTTGGAAAGGCCGCTTGAAGCCGTTATCGTTATCTTCTGCTCCTTGCTCGTCGCCATGTCCTTTGCCGCGACGTTCAGTATGCCGTTGGCGTCGATGTCAAAGGCCACCTCGACCTGCGGGACCCCTCTGGGCGCAGGCGGTATGCCGACGAGGTTGAACCTGCCGAGCGTCCTGTTGTCCCTTGCCATCTGCCTCTCGCCCTGGAGGACGTGTATGTCGACCTGCGTCTGGTTATCAGCGGCGGTCGTGAAGATCTCTTTCTTTTTTGTCGGTATGGTGGTGTTTCTCTGTATGAGGGTCGTCATGACACCGCCGAGCGTTTCAACGCCGAGAGAAAGCGGGGTGACGTCGAGGAGCACCACGTCCTTTACCTCTCCGGCGAGTACCCCGCCCTGGATCGCGGCGCCGATTGCTACGACCTCGTCAGGGTTTACGCCCTTGTGCGGTTCCCTTCCGAAAAAGTCGCGTACGAACTTATGTATAGCCGGCATGCGTGTCATACCGCCTACCAGAACGACTTCGTTTATATCAGAGGCTTTGAGGCCCGCGTCTTTGAGCGCCTGCTCGCAAGGCTTGTGGCTCCTTTCGACAAGGTCGGCGCAGAGCTGTTCAAGCTTGGCCCTCGATATCCTTATCACGAGGTGCTTGGGGCCGGTTGCGTCGGCTGTGATGAACGGCAGGTTTATCTCTGTCTCCATGGTCGAGGATAGCTCTATCTTCGCCTTTTCAGCGGCTTCTTTAAGCCTCTGGAGCGCCATCCTGTCCTTGGAAAGGTCTATGCCCTGGTCCTTCTTGAATTCTGTTATGAGCCAGTCGATGATCTTATGGTCGAAGTTGTCTCCGCCGAGGTGGGTATCTCCGTTAGTTGATTTGACCTCGAATACTCCGTCGCCGACCTCGAGTATGGAGACGTCGAATGTGCCGCCGCCAAAGTCGTAGACTGCTATTATCTCGTCTTTTTTCTTGTCAAGGCCGTAGGCGAGCGAAGAGGCGGTAGGCTCGTTTATTATCCTTTTGACCTCAAGTCCGGCGATCTTCCCGGCGTCTTTCGTCGCCTGTCTCTGCGCGTCGTTGAAGTACGCAGGCACCGTTATGACGGCCTCTGTGACGGTCTCTCCGAGGTACGCCTCGGCAGACCTCTTGAGCTTCTGCAGTATCATGGCGGATATCTCAGGCGGCATGAAGTCCTTGCCCATGTTGGACGACTTTACTATCGCCCTGCCTGTCGAGTCCTTCTCAACCTTGTACGGGACCATCTTCATCTCTTCGTTGACCTCGTTAAAGCCGCGGCCCATGAACCTCTTTATAGAGAAGATGGTGTTTTCAGGGTTTGTCACGGCCTGTCTCTTTGCGACCTGGCCGACGAGTATCTCTTTGTCTTTCGAGAACGCCACCACCGACGGGGTGATGCGGCTCCCTTCTTCGTTTACTATTACCTTCGGCTCCCCGCCCTCCATTACAGCTACGACTGAGTTGGTTGTGCCGAGGTCAATGCCGATAATCTTTCCCATCTGATTCTCCTCCTGAGATTTGCTTTGATTTGTCTCTTTTTGGCTTGTTTATTCAGGTCAAACCGTTACATGGGGAAGTTTCGGGCGGTCTGCTGATATGCCTGAGCCACTGATAATATAGGTATAGGGAAATATGATGTCAAGGGAGAGACATAAAAAAAATCGTTCTTTTTCGGGAGAGGGCGCACTTCGGGCTATGGCTTGATAAAGATAAAGGCGGCTTTTTAAATCAGAGCAGGCCTTGCCGGTATATGGCAAGCCTCAATAGGGGCGGCCAAGGCGCGCCTGCCGCCCGCTCAATCGAAGACTATCTCTTTGATGTTCTTGGCTGATATGCGGAACGAGCCGAAGCTGGTAGTGCCGAGAAACCTGCTGTCGTTATCAAGGCTGACAGCGACCATGTCGCCGTTTTTAAGGGTTATCTGAAAATCCGACTTGGTGCCGGAACCGGACCCTGTCGCGCTGACCTTTTTGATCTTTTCGAAGGATATCGTCACTACTCCTTTGCCGCGCATCCCTGTAAAGAAGATACTGCCTTCCCAGCTCGCATGAGAGACCTTTGTCGCTATGTCCTGGTCGTCTCTTATGGTCGCTTTGAAGTCTATCTCAGGCATAGGGACCTCAGGCCCCGGCTTTTGCCCCATGCCTACAAGCAGGACCCAGAAAAATACGAAACTTGAGAGCCACATCGACTTTTTTGACAAACTTGACAAGGCAGACCTCCGGACGAAGGGTTTTGATAATCTGATTATTGCCTCCAGGGTCTTTAAAAGTCAAGCGGAATGGTTCGCATGGAAGCCTGAAAGCGACGAAAACATTGACAAAAGTACTTATCAGAGGCTATACTCAGACACTATGGCAACGAGAATAAACTATGTAGACCTGTATTCTTTCTATAACGATATGGATGCTACCGTCATCGCATCCCTTATGGAGGGGTATGACATCAGCTGTTCGATGAAGACGCTTGGCACAGGGCGTCTCGGGCCGGATCTCGGCGCCTACAGTCAGGAAAAAAGGATCTCGGTAGAGGAAGGCAAGATAGAGAACGCCAGGAACATCATCTGGGATGCCATCAGGAACGGGGTCATCTCAAGGGATGGAAGGTTCATGTCCTGAGAGGTCTCATACCCGCCCTATATCCTCCACAGCAGTGCGCTTACCCCGAAATACCGCGTCAAATGCCGTTTTATATGTAGTCGCAGGGACGAACGATTGTGCTATGGATGCCAAGGGTTTTTACGGTAAAAGCCGAGGTGTTTTTCTGCCGGCCTTGAGTTGCTTATAAGGCGGCGAGGCTTCGGCGAATACCTCTATTGACGTTTTATCCGTACAGGCTGAAGGCCTCGAAGCGATGCGGCGGCTCATGCCATCAGGATAATATACTGAGACTTAAGCTAACGCTGGAATCGGACGTTAAAAACCATTATAATACCCGGCGGCCTCAGATGGGACTATCAACCGTCGATCATCAAGGCTTTAAGGCTTTGAGCTATGTGCCTAACAAAAACGCGTTTTTCAGGAGGAGGATAGATGAAGGTCTTTACCAGCGCAGTCAGGGTCAAGTCAAAGGCCAAGAACGAGGAGCTTAATATAACAGGCCAGGTTGAAGCTGTCATCCTCGAAAGCGGTGTCCACGACGGCATGGCGCTGGTATTCACCGGTCATACTACGGCAAGCATACACCTGAACAACGTTGATAAGGACCTCGAAGAAGACTTCCAATCCCAGTTGAGGGAGATGGTCCCGGCCAAGTCCGACTACAAGCACAACAAGGGCGACTACGGCAAGAATGCGGATGCGCACATAAAGTCAGTGATAGCCGGCAACAGCGTCACCGTGCCGGTAACGAAAGGAAGGATAGTGCTCGGCCAATGGCAGGGGGTATACTTCTCCGAGTTTGACGGCCCGCGCTCAAGGCTCATCTCGATAAAGGTCTTCGGAACCGGGCCGGACGGGCAGTAGTAGCCGCCGTGCGCGTAGTAGGCGGCAGCTGCAAAGGCAGGAACCTCGCCTCTTTCAAAGGTGTCTCCATAAGGCCCACCTCAGATAAGGTCAGGGAGGCCGTATTCAATATTCTTCCGAGGGACTTCCCGTTTGAAAGGGTTCTCGATCTCTTCGCAGGCACAGGCGCCCTCGGCATAGAGGCGTTAAGCAGGGGCGCTTCTCATGCTGTCTTTAATGAATGCGACGGCGCCGCGCTATCGGTCATCAAGAAGAACCTGGAGGCCTGCGGTCTTCTCGACAAAAGCCGCGTATGCCGTAGACAGGCCGCAGCAGCCCTTGGCGAGTTTGGCCGCGCCGGGGAGCGTTTTGACTTGATATTCATAGACCCGCCTTATGGAAAGGGTCTTGTTGAAGAGGCTTTAAGGTCGATAGACAGGCTCGGCCTTCTGGCACCCGAAGGCATGATAGTGGCGGAGACGTCCAGGCAGGCCCCCCTGACAGAAGTTTTCAAGACCATCGAGGTCATCGACGAGAGAAAATACGGTGACACGCTCGTCTATTTCCTTGAGCTGAAAGAGGGTTCGGATGGCTGAGCACATAGGCGTTTACCCTGGTACGTTCGATCCGATAACAAGGGGCCACCTCGACATAATAGAGCGCGGCCTCAAGCTCTTCGACATACTCATCGTGGCTGTCGCCTCAAATCTATCGAAGACCCCGCTTTTCGACGTTGCGGAAAGGGTCGAGATGATCAGCGAGGCGATAAAGGGATACCCTAACGTAAGGGTCGAGTCCTTCGACAGCCTTCTTATCGACTACGTGCGGCAGAAGAAGGCCGCTACGGTACTTCGCGGACTTCGCGTCATATCAGACTTCGAGTACGAGTTCCAGATGGCGCTTATCAACAGGAAGCTCGACCCTGATATCGAGACTGTATTTATGATGACCGCCGAGAACTACGCCTCGGTATCGTCAAGGTTCATAAAAGAGATAGCTATGCTCGGCGGAGAGGTCGGGGCGTTCGTGACGCCTGAAGTGGAAAAAAGGCTGAGACTCAAAAACAGCCTTATGAAGGGCGGCCGTTAGGACGGCGTTTATTGCTCTGTACGGCCGGACGAGTCCAGGTTCTTTTAAGTGTAGCGGGGGAGTCCTCGTTTTTTGCTGTTTACCGGGACTTTGAACCTCAAATCATGCCGGTTTGTTTAGATGAACTTGGGACCGACGCTATCCTTGATGGCAGGCGGGACTATCAAAATAGTTGATGCGAAGGAGCAGCTTGAGATGATAAGGCTTTCAGACAGGCTAAACGGCCTGGAAGAATCGGCGACACTTGCTATAACCGCCAAGGCGCGTACCTTGAAGGCGCAGGGGAGAGACGTCATAGGCTTCGGCGCAGGCGAGCCTGACTTTGATACGCCGCAGAATATAAAAGATGCCGCTATAAAGGCGATAAGGGACGGGCAGACAAAGTACACTGCTGTCGGCGGCATAAACGAGCTCAAGGACGCGATAATCGCGAAGTTCAAAAGGGACAACCGCCTTGAGTACGCAAGGGAAGATGTCCTTGTCTCTTGCGGCGGCAAGCACTCGATATTCAACCTCTTCCAGGCGATACTGAATAAGGGCGACGAGGTTATAATCCCTGCCCCGTTCTGGGTATCGTACCCTGTAATGGTCTCACTTGGAGGCGGCACTCCCAGGATAATACATACGACCGAGGGCCAGGGGTTCAAGATGTCTGTTGATGTATTCAAGGCGAACATCAACAAGAACACAAAGGCGGTCGTGATAAACAGCCCTTCAAACCCGACAGGCGCGGCTTATACCGCAAGGGAGCTTGAGGGACTCGCTGAAGTAGCCCTTGCAAATAATGTCCTTATAATAACAGACGAGATATACGAGAAGCTCACCTACGACGGCTTTGCTTCCAGTTCGATAGCCTCGGCCTCGGAAGATGTCAGGAAAAACTCCGTGGTTTTAAACGGCGTATCCAAGGCATATTCGATGACCGGCTGGAGGATAGGGTACGCGGCCGGGCCGAGAGAGATAATAAAGGCGATGACGAACATCCAGAGCCAGTCAACGTCAAACCCGACCTCTATCAGCCAGTGGGCGGCTGTAGAGGCGTTAAACGGGCCGCAAGACGCTATCGCCATGATGGTAAGGGAGTTTGAAAAGAGGCGTAACGCGATGGTCGACGGGCTAAACTCAATAGACGGGATAAGCTGTCTAAGGCCGCAAGGGGCTTTCTATGTCTTTGCCAACGTATCAGGCGTATACGGCAGGAGTCATAAGAGTAAGAATATAAACGGCTCGGTCGATCTTGCCAATTATCTTCTCGATGAGGCAGGCATCGCCGTTGTTCCGGGCGAGCCGTTCGGGGACGATTCTTTTGTGAGGCTCTCTTACGCCACCTCGATGGATAATGTCGTAAACGGCGTCAGACGCATTGGTGAGGCTGTTGGGGCGCTCAAGGCCTGACCTTATATTGAGCAATAACGCCGGAAGTTTAGAGTTGTAGGGAAGCACTTCTCCTCCCATTTGTTCAAGGGGAGGTTGGGTGGGGTGGTTTTTTTCTAAAAAACTTTTTTCGGGATTCTAAAAAAGATTGTCATAGCATTGAATGTGCCAATCGAGGGTTTAATAGATAATTATGTTATTGACAAAACAAACAACTCTTTTTGGAGAAAATATAAGGTTCCATAAACTACCGAAAACGCAATATTTGGGAAGTAAAGAACGTTTGGTAAATTGGATTTACGAAAATGCCCCGAAGGACATTAAAACTGTTTTTGATGCATTTAGTGGGACATCAGTTGTCGGCTACATTTTTAAATCTAAGGGGAAACGGGTAATCGGAAATGATTTCCTAAAATTTAACTTTCATATTGGGGAGGCAGTAATTAAAAACAAGGACCAAACCCTTGATGAGGATGACTTGCAAATTCTTTTCAGAAAAAATTGGAATGCCGGAACTCTGATAGAAGATGTTTTTATCGGAGTATTTTTTGAGCGAGATCAGGCACAATTCCTGGATAATTTTCGTGCAAATGCCGATTTACTGAAAAATGATATCAAAAAATCTCTTGCACTTGCGGTTATGAGTCGCGCGCTAACTCGTAAAATCCTTTTGGGACATTTTGCACATCTTAGTGCGCTTCGGTACAGCAAAGACCCCTTAAGAATAAAGAGAAATCCCACCATTGCTCGTCCACTAAAAGATCTGTTTTTAGAACTTGTGGATGAATATAATGGCGCCATATTTGACAACGGAAAAGATAATGAATTTTACTGCGAAGATACAAGAGAACTTATTAAAAAGTTAGATGATGTTGATTTGGTGTATTTTGATCCGCCATATTGCGGTTGCCACCCTGATTATCAATCATTTTATCACTTCTTAGAAACCTTTGTTGAGTATTGGAAAGATAAAGAGTTTATAAATGGCACAAAATCATATTTCCCCAAAAAAGCTAGTGGCTTTGTACAGAAATCAGAAATTATCAACTCATTCACTAAATTGTTTGAGGCTAGTAGCCATATACCTTACTGGCTCATTTCATATAACAGCAAAAGCTATCCCGAAAAAGACACTATGATTGATCTTATAAAAAAGCACAAGCAGGTGAAAGTTTATGAACATGAGTATCAAAATCACTATGGTGGTAAGGGGTCAAGAAAGGGCACTCGAGAATATCTTTTTTATTGTTTTAATTAGAAAAGACCATGAGCAAATTTAAACAATTTAAGCAGTTATATCAGGACAACAGATTTGATGTTTTATTGAAGGATCCGGATAGCGTCTATTGGTTAAAGTTGCGATCAATTGCTCGAAAAGAATTGATGGTTGAGTTTTGTGTGCAAAATGCAATTGACCCCGCAAATTTTAGCGGGACGGCACTTTTCGAGCAAATATATGAATCGAAACCTAACGAAAAGGTTATCGATGAATTTATTGCGCAAAAATATTTAGTCAAACGCGCAGAACGAAAAGCAAACGAAATAAAACTGGTTTCGGAATTATATAAGATGAAAGAGCTTGATTGGGGAGGAATTTATCAAAATAATCTCGAGAAAAGTCTTGTTGATAACTACATTAAAAAGATTAATGATTTTGACCTTTTGAATAAGAAAATTGAAAATGAAATCCACGCAAGTATGCGCGGATATGTGCAATCTTCATGGTTCAATCACTGGACTTCGATTTTAATCGAAGATATTTTTAAGGACAATCAAAAAGTTATTCCTACTGTTGGCTTAATCAAAAAAGTGGATTTCTTTATTTCAAACGTACCGTTTGACCTAAAAGTTACTTACTTCCCGGAGGGCTATATGTTGGCGAAAAGAAGAGCAATCGGTATGCCAACAGAAATTCAACTCCTAAAGCGATTTGCAAAAGCCACGGGAATTCAATACGACAAAACTCAAAAAGAAAAAGCAATAATGTTTGAATTGCTAACTCGTATTTCTGAAAAAACAGACGTAGAGTCTAAAAAGTTTATTGAGGAGTTTAAGGCCGCAAGGTGGCAAATCGTTAAAGAGACAATCGATGACAAAAAATCTCTTATTAAGTGGCTTTATGAGAACCAGGGTGAGCGTCGATTTGATGCCGCTAATAGGCTTTTCTTGGTTTTAATAGATAAGAAAAATATGGATGAAAGCTGGAAAATGAAAAGAAATAGAGAGTTATTGGTTGATGAGGTTAATTCTTATCTCGATCAATTTAACGCAAAAGACACGTCAAAACTTGATATAGAGTTTAATTGGACGGATGGCAAAAAATATAACGCCGCTTCGGATGCTATTTTTGTAGTAAAAGAGTAGAAATTTATGAAGTTATGCCAATTCAAAATTCACAAGGGATGGATCGTTATGAGATGATTTTAGATAGGTCTTTTGAAAGGCCCCCTGCCTTTGCCGTTCAACCTTCCTTTATTATCTCAGCCTCGAATATCGATATCGTTGCGCCCTTCTTCCATTCGTCAGGGTCAAGGCCGGCCTTGAGGCATGTCTGCTCGATGAATTCTTGCGCGTCAAGGTCGTTTTCAATCGCCACCTGCGGCAGTAAGACGCCTTTTTTTGCGCCCTTAACGAGATACAGACCGTGCCTGCCGATCTCTATCTCTGAGATCTCTTTTATCGTCTTGAGAGGCGAAAGGACTGAGATCTCCAGTTTTATCAAGCTCAGTTCGTCTTCTGTAAGCGGCTTAAACCTCGGGTCTTGTGTCGCCGCGGCTACGGCCATCTCAAAGACGGTCTTGTACAGCGGTTTCGGCGAGGCGAATGAGCCGATGCATCCTCTGAGCCGTCCGTTCTTGTGAATGGAGACGAACGCCCCTGATCCGCTGCTGAGGCCGGAGGTCTCGGCTTCAATCTGCGGTATCGGCCTTCCGAGGACGCTCGATTCTATCGCCGCCCGTGCTATCTTTAAAAGTATCGCCTGTTCCGTTGAACTTAACATCTATTGTCGCCGCCTTTTTGTTCTTTGTCATTTACATCGCATTACCGGCATATTATCATATATGGCACTAAGCGGTAAATACCATTAGCCGGGAAGAGAGATGACGGAGACAGAGAGACTCAAGGCAGAGCTTAAGGGGCTTTTAAGGGAGAGAGACGCTATAATGCTCGCCCATAATTATCAGCGCGACGAGGTGCAGGAGGCGGCAGACCTTACAGGTGACTCTCTTGCCCTTAGCCAGGCCGCCGCTGATTCTCCTGCCAAGGTGATAGTCTTTTGCGGGGTACACTTTATGGCTGAAAGCGCCGCTATACTTTCACCGGGCAAGACCGTCATACTGCCGAGGATCGACGCTGGGTGCCCGATGGCGGACATGATAACGCCTGAGGACCTTATCCGTGAAAAGGCCAAAAGGCCCGGGGTGCCTGTTGTCGCGTATGTCAATACGTCCGCCGAGGTAAAGGCCTTGAGCGACATCTGCTGTACGTCGGCAAACGCCGTCTCCGTCGTAAATTCCGTTGAAGCTGATTCGGTCTACATGATACCGGATAAAAACCTCTCTCATTATGTTGCAAGGAGCGCTCGAAAGAAGATGGAGTGGTGGGGGGGCTATTGCCCGACGCACGAGAGGCTCAAGGTCGAAGAGGTGATCGAGGCCAAAGAGAAAAACCCGGGGGCTGTCTTTGTCTGCCACCCAGAGTGCAACCCGTTGATAGTCGACCTTGCCGACCATGTCTGCTCGACCTCAGGGATGTACAGGTTCGCCAGAGAGACAAAGGCGCAGACGATCATCGTGGGTACTGAGATGGGGATACTCTACAAGCTTAAAAAGGAGAACCCTGATAAGACGTTCATAATCCCTTCGAGGTCTCTTATATGTCCTAACATGAAGCTGACTACGCTCGAAGATGTGGTGGTAAGCCTCAGAGAGATGAAAAACGTAGTCAGTGTGAGCCCCCAGGTTAGGGCGAAGGCAAAGGCCTCGCTCGACAGGATGCTCAAGGTCCCGAGGGACGTTTGAACGCTTGCTTTGGCTGTCTGGTTGGGTGGGCAGGGCCCACCACAAGCGCTCTCGCACAACACCCGCCTGTGGACTGTATTATAAGACGATTGCCCTTGAAAAAACATCTCTTTGACTCTTGCTTTGCACTTCCGTGCTGTTTTTGGGTATGGCTCGCTTCGCTGTCCGGCCTTCTCGCAGCAGATACAATTGCCTGCTTGTCGGCCCTCCTTCAGGCTCCTTCCGCCATGCCCCCGGTTTTGTTTAAAAACAAAGTATAAATTCAAAGGCCGGAGCCTTGTCTTTACTCCTCCCATTATTATAAGGGGAGGCTGGGAGGGGTTAGTAGCAGCCGGTTTTCTTTTGCGCATTTCCGTGCTTTTGGGTATGGCTCGAACGGACCTTGGAAAAAATATCTATCTGATTTCAGCTTTGCACTTCGGTGCTCGTTTTGGGTATGGCTCGCTTCGCTTTCGAGCCGACTCGCAGAAGATACAAGAACCTGCTCGTCGTCTCTCAGTCAGGCTCGCTACGCCATGACCCGGGTTTTGTTTCGAGACAAAGGCAAGTCACGTAGGGCAGGCCTTAATTGATTTGACAAATGACACGGCATTTATAATATAATGTCAGATTAGAGCGTTGTCTGCTCAGAGAGTGGAACTCGCTGTATTTATGTATTTTTATCTCGATTTGCTTTGAAGGGGGGCTCTCTGGGCCGTCAGATGGAAAATATCATCGTCAGGGCGCCGAACTGGATAGGGGATGCCGTCATGTCTCTGCCTGCGGTAGCCGCTCTAAAGGCGCTCTATCCCGGGTCGTCTCTGACCGTCCTTACCAAGACGCGCGCTGTGCCGGTATTTTTGCATAACCCGGATATAGACTCTGTCCTTGAGTATGATGATAAGGGCAGGCACAAGGGCGTCAAGGGGCGGTTTACGCTTGCGAGAGAGTTGAAAGCCTTATCTTTCGACCTCGCGGTACTTATGCAGAACGCGTTTGACGCGGCCTTTATCGCCTATCTCGCAGGCATACCCGAAAGGGTCGGTTACGCAAGGGATCTAAGGTCAGCGCTCCTTACAAAGGCTATCGCCGCTACCCATGAGATAAAAAAGAGGCACCAGGTATTTTATTACCTCAATATCATCAAGGAGCTTGGCGGCAAGATCCCGACTGATCCGCGCCCAAGGATATATGTCGGCAGGGAAGATGCTGATTGGGCCGAATTTTTCATAAAGAAAAACGCCCTTGCTTCGTCGGTCCTTGTCGGCGTGGCCCCGGGCGCAAGCTACGGGCCTGCAAAGAGGTGGCCGGTTGAGGCTTATGCTGAAGTCCTCTCAAGGTTCTCCGACCAGGGGTGCATCCCTATAATATTCGGCGGGCCTGAGGACGCCGAGACATGCAAGGCGGTCTCAGAAAAGATCGCAGGCAAGCACTTGAACCTTGCAGGCGGGGTGACTCTCCGCCAGTTCATGGCAATACTTGCCAGGCTCGGGGTCTTTATCACAAACGACTCAGGCCCGATGCACATCGCCTCTGCCCTCGGCATAGCGACTGTCGCTATATTCGGTTCTACAGACCCGACACTTACAGGCCCTTTGTCCGCCAATTCGACTGTCCTTATAAAGAAGGCAGATTGTTCTCCGTGTTTTGACAGGGTCTGTTCAAAAGGCCACTACAGGTGCCTGACATCCATAACCGCCGATGAGGTTTACGAGGCGGCAGACTCTTTGATAAAGGCCTCTAAAGCAATCGTGCCGGGAGACGTTCATGGGTAACGGTTTTTCTCGTAAGACAGGAGAGATGAAAAAGCCGGTAGTCTTTCTCGACAGGGACGGGACTATAAACGAGGACGCAGGATACCTCGCGGAACCAAGCGGACTTGTCCTTATACCAGGCTCAGCTGCGGCTGTAAGACGTTTGAACGAGGCAGGCGTGATGGTGGTTGTTGTCTCTAATCAGTCCGGCGTAGGCAGGGGCTATTATACCGATAGCGACGTAGAGGCTGTCAACAGGAGGCTCGTGCTTCTGCTTGGCGAGGCAGGCGCGTCAGTAGACGCTTTGTACTGGTGCAGCCATCATCCTGATGATGGCTGCGAGTGCCGGAAGCCGGGGACAGGGCTTGTCGCAAGGGCTGTTCGTGAGCTTCAGATAGATGCGGCAGGCTCGTACGTAGTCGGTGATAAGGTCTCTGATCTGCAACTTGCATACAACATCAATGCAAAGGGTATTCTGGTCCTTACAGGCAAGGGGGCAAAAGAGGCGGAAAAGCTCTCAACGCCAGCCGCTTTTGTCGCAAGGGACTTAAGTGAGGCCGTAGACTGGATCATCGATGAGATGAAAAGGGCTTAGATGAAGGTCCTCATAATAAAGCTCTCTTCGATAGGCGACGTCATACATACGCTCCCGTCCCTTTATGCACTGAGAGAAGGTCTCGGGAAAAAGGCGCGCATAGACTGGCTCGTTGAGGAGGCCGCAAGCTCGGTCCTTGCCGGGCATCCGCTTATCGATAACGTAATAGTCGTCAAGAGGGGCTGGGCGAGCCACTTGAGAGAAAATCTAAAAACAGCCGGAGAGATAGCGGCCGAGAGGTACGATATCGTCATCGACTTTCAGGGGCTTTTGAAGAGCGGGGTGTGGGTAGCGCTCACAAGGGGTAGAAGGAAGATTGGGTTTTCCAACTCACGGGAGATGTCTCCGCTTTTTTACAACGAAAAACTCCCTCCGTTTGATATAGAGCGGCACGCTGTAAACAGGTACCTTGACCTTGCTTATCACGCTGGCGGCAGGGTTGGTGAGGTTGTATACACGTTAAAGGCCGGAGGCAACGCAAGAAAGAGGGCGATCGCCAAGCTTAAAGAGGCAGGGTTCTCCGATAAAGATGGTTTTTTCGCTATCATCCCGAGGGCGAGATGGGCTACCAAGCTCTGGGATGACCGGATGTTTGTCGAGGCGGCAAAGAAGATAAGCGCGGATACCGGCCTGATCCCTCTTCTCATAGGAGGTCTTTCTGACGAAAGGGCTTTAGACGAGATGAGGTCTGCTATAGGAGGCAGGGCTGCAAGCCTCGCCGGCAAGACGAATCTACTCGAGCTTGCCGAGGTCTTAAGGCTCTCAAGGTGCGTAGTAACAGTTGATTCAGGGCCGATGCACCTTGCGGCTGCGGTAGGCGCAAGGGTGGTAGCGCTCTTCGGCCCTACCGCAGCCAACAGGACAGGCCCGTACGGTGCGGGCCATAGGGTCGTTAGAAAAGGTCTTGCCTGTTCGCCGTGCTTTAAGAGGAGTTGTTCTGACGTGCGGTGCATGAAAGAGATAACCGTAGATGAAGTGGTTAAAGCCGTAGAGGAAGTATTGAAGGGAAGATAAGCGGCACAAAGGCCTGTTAAGCGTAAGACGTTTGCCCTGCATACTGAGATGATGAGGGTGCGGCCGGCCTTTATGGCCGTACGCAAAGCCGTATCTCGGTATGCAGGGCAAACGTAAATACGCAAAGACTTTAAACAAGGCCGATGCGGGTATTATCTTCCCATCCCGGCCAGGTTTGACAGGTTCGAGAAAATAAGAGACAGGATATTTTAATGGATTCCATATTGCAGTTAGACTCGCAGGTCTTTCACCTTGTCAATTCGGTATATACTTCTCCTGTCCTTGACGCAGCCATGCCGTATGTGACCGAGAAGTTCAACTTTTTAGGCGCGATCATCGTTGCCGCGATTTTAATGGTCACTCTTGGCAAGCGGCAAGACAGGGTCGGTCTTCTCGTCCTTGTAGTGCTGGTATTCGCAAGCGACTTTGTCTGCGCCGAGCTCAAACATCTCGTTGAAAGGGTGCGGCCGTGTAACTCGATGGATGTAAGGCTTCTTGTCGGGTGCGGTGGTTCGTATTCGTTCCCTTCGGGCCACGCTACGAACATATTTGCCGCAATGGTCTTCCTGACGATCAGGTACAGGAGGTTCGCCCCGCTCTTCCTGTTTATCGCGACGGCTGTAGCGTATTCAAGGGTCTACGTCGGTGTCCATTATCCGTTAGACGTCATCGGTGGAGCGGCATTAGGTACGATCATGGCGTTTATCTTCACTCTGGGGGAGAAGAGGGTGACAGGTTTTCTGGCCAAGAGAAGGGGGCGGGTATCAGTTGATGAAGAGTTATAGGGCAAGGCTGATAGCGGTACTCGTATGCCTTGCGGTACTTAGGGCGCTCTATGTGGCATACGGCCCGTTCGATCTGTCTCCTGACGAGGCGCACTACTGGGATTGGTCGAGAAGGCTCGACCTCTCGTATTACAGCAAAGGCCCGATGGTCGCCTATGTGATAGCTTTTTTCACGTCGATATTCGGTGCGACCGACTTCGGCGTGAGGATCGGGACCGTCATATTATCGGCGCTATCATCATACATGATATTTATGCTCGGCAGGGAGCTATTCGAGAGCGAGAAGGTCGGGTTCTACGCAGCCCTCCTTGTAAACGCTGTACCTCTCTACTCTATAGGGGCGATACTCATGACTACCGACGCCCTATTGGTATTTTTCTGGGCGGCATCGATCTATAGCCTCAAAAAGGCTATAGACGGGGATAAATACTGGTGGTACGTCTCAGGGGCGCTTATAGGGCTCGGGTTTTTAGGCAAGTATATCGCGGTGCTCCTATATCCGGTTGTAGCCCTGTATCTGTTCACTGTCCGGGAGCAGAGGCATTGGCTTAAAAGGTTTGAGCCGTACGGGGCGGGACTCTTGAGCCTTGTCTTCGCAACCCCTGTAATATACTGGAATATTTCACACGGACAGGTTACAATAAAGCACACTATGGGGCAAGCTGGCACAGAGGCCGCCTTCCTTCCATGGAAGTCTTTTTTCGATTTTCTGGGCTCTCAGGCAGGCCTCGTAACTCCGCTTATATTCGCCGGTCTCGTCTACGGCGCGATAATCTGCGGGAGAGAAGGTTTCAGGTCGAAGAAAAACGGGTTGTTGCTGGCTTTTTTCGCGAGCGCGCCGGTTTTTTTGCTTTTTCTTTTCAAAAGCCTTCATGGTAAGGTTCAGGGGAACTGGGCGGTAGCCTCTTATGTGACAGCGGTACCGGCCGCCGTATGGGCCATAACTCTTGCCTATGATAAGGCGGCTCGAGGGCGTAAGAAAATATGGAAGGGCGTCATCTCAGTCGGCGTAGTCCTGGGCGCGGTCGTCTCTATACTCGCCTATTTCCCGTGGCCTCTTGAGGCCCTCGGGGCAAAGAAGATGATATCAGGCCCGCCTTACAACAGGGTTACCGGCTGGAGCGGCCTTGGCGATAAGGTCTCAGGGATAAAAAGGATGATGGACTCGGCTGGCTCCGGCGTGCCTGTCTTCATCATGAGCGATACATACCAGATAGCGAGCGAGCTTGCCTTCTACGTTGACGGCAACCCTGTAGTCTATAACGTAGATACGGGTTCCAGAAGGATGAACCAATACGACCTCTGGCCCGGGTTTGAGGGCTTTACAGGCCAGGACGCCTTATACGTCAAGGGCGGCGCGGAGTCGATCGAGCCTCAAGTCGGTTCAGCCTTTGAAAGATGCGAGAAAGAGGCTGTCAGGATAACGATAAGGGAAGGCATCAATAAGGATTTTTCCGTTTTCAGGTGCTATGGCTTCAAGGGCATGGACAGGCCCGACAGCCACGAAAGGTACTGACATATTGATCGGGAGGCGTTGTTGGAAGAGAGCGTATCTATAGTAATACCTGTTTTCGAGGAGGAGGAATCCCTTCCTCATCTTTATAAATCCATCAAGGACGTGATGGACAGGCTCAAAAACCCCTACGAGATAGTCTTCGTAGATGACGGGTCAAGGGACGGCACGTTCAAGATACTCGAGCAGATGCAGGCGAAGGACAAGCGCGTAGTCGTCGTCTCGTTCAGGCGCAACTTCGGGCAGACAGCGGCAATGGCTGCGGGGTTTGAATACGCTACAGGCGACATAATCATAACGATGGACGCTGACCTTCAAAACGACCCTACAGACATACCTAAGCTCATCGAGAAGATAAAGGACCATGACGTGGTGAGCGGCTGGAGGAAGAACAGGCAGGACAAGTTCCTCTCAAGAAGGCTCCCATCGATGATAGCAAATGGCCTCATATCAAGGGTCACAGGGGTCCGTCTCCACGACTACGGCTGCACTCTTAAGGCCTATAGGAAAGAGGTCATAAAGAACGTAAAGCTCTATGGCGAGATGCACAGGTTCATCCCGGCGATAGCGAGCTGGGTCGGGGCCTCTATAACAGAGGTCGAGACGACCCATCACGCGAGGAAGTTCGGGAAATCCAAGTACGGGATATCGCGCACCATAAGGGTCGTGCTGGACCTTATAACGGTAAAGTTCCTGCAGAGCTTCTCTACCCGCCCGATACACGCCTTCGGCCCGGTGGGCCTGCTCCTCGGGTTTTTCGGGATCCTGATATCCATCTACCTGTCGTTCGACAAGCTCGTCATGGGCCACAACATAGGCGGCAGGCCGATGCTCATACTCGGCGTGCTCTGTATGATACTCGGCGTACAGCTCGTGGTGATGGGGCTTTTAGGCGAGATGCTCGCGAGGATATACCATGAGTCGCAGGGAAAACCGATCTATACGGTAAAAAAGGTCCTAGGCAGATGATAAAGAACATCGTCTCGATGGCGGTCAAAATCGGCGTAAGCGCGCTGATCCTCTATTTCCTCTTCAGGGGTATAGATATGCAGGCGTTCTGGGCGACATTTACCTCGGTGAAGCCGTGGGCGGTCGTCCTTGCCGCTGGTATTATCATCTCGATGCAGTCCGTATCATCGCTCCGCTGGTCTATCATACTCAAAAAAGACATGGACGTGCCCTTCAGGAAGCTTCTTTCCATCTACTTCATCGGGATGTTCTTCAACAACTTCCTGCCGACGATGGTCGGCGGAGACCTTGTCAAGGGCTACTACCTCTACAAGTACTCAAACAAGGGGGATGTATCCCTTGCCTCTATATTCATGGACAGGTACGCCGGTTTTACCGCGCTTATGGTGATAACTGCGATCTCCCTGATACCAGGCTACGCCCTTATTCAGGGCACTGAGCTGCCGGCGTTTTTTGCCCTTCTTATCGGCGGGTTTTCAGTGATGAGCCTGGTGCTATGGGTCGGCCCGCTCCACTCATGGGTGATGTCGATACTGGCAAAGATACATTTTTACGGGATAAACAGGAAGATAGATACCTTCTACAAGGTCCTCATGAGCTACAAGGCTCACCACGGGATACTCTGGAAGATATTCGTCTGCTCGGTCTACGTCCAGTGCGCTGTGATGATAGGCTACTACATACTCGGAAGCGCGCTGGGCATGGAGGTGCCTGTCGGGTATTTCTTTCTGTATATCCCGCTTATAACGGCAGTAGCCATGCTCCCCATATCACTTTCAGGGCTTGGCCTGCGCGAAGGGGCGTTCGTATTCCTCTTCACCAGGGTCGGGGCAACGGTAGAGCAGGCAACAGCGCTCTCTCTCATGTGGTTCGCGATCTCCGCTCTGGTGAGCATAATCGGCGGCATAGAGTATATACGGATGGGCGGCAGGAAGGGGATGGAAAGCGGAGAAGGCAGGCAGTGACCGCAGCAGTTAAAGAAAACGGAGGTTTATCCGCATGGCAATAGATAAGGAACTGCTCGATATTCTGGCATGCCCGAAGTGCAAGGGCATGGTCAAGCTTACTGATAAGAAAGACGGCCTTGCATGTGAGAAGTGCCGCATCGTCTATCCTGTGAAGGATGATATCCCGGTGATGCTGATAGACGAGGCTCTGCCTCTAAAGTAGGAAGGGGCTGATGGGGAAGGTATCGGTCACTATAATCGTCCTGAACGAGGAGCATAACCTCCCGGATTGCCTTGAGAGCGTCAGGTGGGCCGATGAGGTGATCGTCTCGGATACCGGAAGCACCGATGCGACTGCCGAGATATGCAGGGCGTACGGGGCGAAGGTATATTCCGACAGCTGGCTCGGCTTCGGCGCCCAGAAGAACCTGTGCGCCGACAGGGCGAGAAACGCCTGGGTCTTGAACCTCGATGCGGACGAAAGGGTGACGCCGGAGCTGAAGGACGAGATCATCAACGCCGCCTCGAATGATGCAAAGGCAGGCTACTTCATAGCGAGGAAGAACTACTTCGGGTCCCGCTGGATAAGGCGTTGCGGCTGGTACCCTGACTACAACCTCAGGCTCTACAGAAAGGATAAGGGCCGCTTCAGCGATAGGCACGTCCACGAGGCCGTCTCTGTAAGCGGGCCGACAGGGCGTCTTGCAAGCCCGATGATACACCAGACGTACAAAGACGTATCCGACTACCTCGCGAGGATGCAGCGGTATTCCACGCTGGCCGCGCAGGAGATGCTCAAGGAAGGCAGGCGCGCGGGGGTCTCTGACCTACTGCTTCGCCCGCCTTTTACGTTTTTAAAGATGTACGTTCTCAGGGGCGGCTTTCTTGAAGGGACTAACGGCATGATACTCTCATACCTGTACGCGAGCTACACTCTGGCCAAGTACGCCAAGCTCTGGGAGCTCCGAAGAGGCGTATGCAAAGGGCTTTAGGGTTCTCCCGCCCACTACCGTTTTACGGGTCGTAACATTGTTCGATGCGATAAACAGGATCATAGTAATAAAGCTCCGGCATATCGGCGACGTGCTTCTGGCCGTGCCTGCGATAAGGGCGCTTAAAGAGACGTTCCCAGGCGCGTCGATAACCGCGCTTGTCAACTCAGGGACCGAGGAAATGCTCAGCTTGAACCCTCTCGTAGATTCGGTGATACCCTTTGACAGGAAGATAAAGGGGCAGTCCTTGCTCGGCCGCGCGGGTAAAGAGCTGGGTTTTGTAAGGGCTCTGAGGGCAAGGTCATTCGACATGGCAGTAGATCTTACAGGCGGGGACAGGCCGGCTATACTCGGCCTCCTTTCAGGCGCGAGATACCGTCTCGGCTACAGGCCCAAAGGCGGGTTTGCAGGAAAAAAACTTCTATACACGCATCTGGCCGAGCCTCCTTCTTATGGGACTCACACGGTGCTGCGGGACCTTGGGGTGGTGCGTCCCTTTGGGATAGACACCCGAAACCTTGCGGTAGATATATATGCCTCAAAAGAGGATGATGCATTCGTATCCGCAATCCTTGCACAAAACGGGATATGCGATGATACTTCGTTCGTGCACGTACATCCGACATCAAGGTGGATGTTCAAAGGCTGGTCAGATGAAGGGATGGCCTTTGTCCTTGATCGCATTGAGGAACACGGGCTGAGGGTCGTCTTGACGGCAGGCCCTGCTGACGTTGAACTCAAAAAAGTCCGCTCCATTATAGCGATGATGAAGAGAAAACCTGTCGACCTCTCAGGCAGGCTAAAGCTTAAACACCTGGTCGGGCTCTCTTCAAGGGCCGCTTTCTTTTTCGGGGTCGACTCGGCCCCTATGCACATAGCTGCGGCGACAGGGAGAAGGGTCGTTGCTCTCTTCGGTCCTTCAGGCGCGTTTGACTGGGGGCCGTGGCCCTCGGAAGGCTTTAAAAAAGGGGCGGCGGATGGAGGCTTCAATTCGCCGTATCCTGCCAAAGGCGGGGTCCAATACTCAGGCGGCAATATTGTCATACAGAAGGATTGGCAGTGCGTCCCGTGCGGAAAGGACGGGTGCGGGGGGACGAAACGGTCAAGGTGCCTTGACGAGCTTGATGGGAAGTACGTCTGGTCGATTATAAAAGAGGCCTTTGGTCTTTGATCATACGGCTGATATTCATTACCAGGCAAAGAGGGTTTTGCGGTGCAGTGCCAATGGTCCGGGAGGCGTTTAAAGGTTTGAAAAATCATCAGCAGGCAGTCGTCGACTTCCTTTCTTCCGAGAGGCCGGGCCTTGTTCTTGACGCCGGAGGGGGTACTGACGCGCTTGGAGCGCACTTAAGGCAGAAGGGCTTCAAGGTCGTATCCCTTGATCTCTTTGAAACACCCGTTGAAAAGGGGTCTTTCGTCAGGGGAGACCTCAACAGAGCCCTTCCTTTCATAGGCGGTACGTTCGACTATGTCCTTTGCAGTGAATCTCTCCAGTACCTTGAAAACCACACGGGTCTATTCAGGGAGTTTTCAAGGGTCTTGAAGGACGGCGGGAGCGCTGTCATAAGCATCCCTAACGTACTTAGCGCATCTTCTAGGCTCTACTTTCTCCAGAGGGGATATTATAAATCCTTCAAGCCTGTAAGGACGGTCGATGGGGGCAAGGGGTGGGATTCTATCGCCTACAACCCTGTCTCTCTCGTCGACATCATAGAGCTTGCAACAAGAAGCTCTTTCTCACTAAAGGCCTTGAAGGCTTCCAGGCTGAAGTCTTCCAACCTGCTCCTATATCCGCTTTTAAAGGCGCTCTACATGGCAGGGTCCATCTTTGAAAAAGAGAGCGCAAAGGCCCAGCTTATCAAGGCGCTTTCTTCTAAAGAGGCTCTCCTTGGAGACCATCTGATAATACAGCTTGAAAGGACGAAGAGGCAGGTTTGAAGCTTACCATACTCCATACTGAATCCTCCCTCGGGTGGGGAGGACAGGAAAACAGGACTCTCCACGAGTGCATCGGCATGAAGAGGCTCGGCGCAAGGCCTATCATTCTTTGCAAGCCCGGGTCCAAGCTCGGCGAGAGGGCCGCAGGGGCCGGCATAGAGGTGAGGACCCATCCGATGAGGTCTAACAGAGACATCTCCGCGCTTCTTTACGCTATGAAGGTGATAAAAGAGGATTCGGTCGACGTTGTCAACACGCATAGCGGCGATGACAGCTTTATATGCGCGATCGCCGGGCGGCTCTCTGCGAGAAAGCCCGTCATAGTAAGGACAAGGCACCTTGCCCTGCCGATAACCTCGAAGACGACCTATTCACTCTTCCCTCACAGGGTTGTTACAGTAAGCGAGTTCGTAAGGAGATATCTCGTTGACGAGGTCGGCATCCCCGGAAATAAGGTTACGGCTGTAGCAACAGGGATCGATCTTGCCAGGTTCGACCCGTCTACTGTACCTGATACATTGAGGGCTGAGCTCGGCGTATCTCCATCTACGCTCATTGTCGGCACGGTTGCGATACTCAGGCGCAAGAAAGGCCACCATCTGCTTTTAGAGGCGATCCCTGAGATAATAAAAGAGTGCGACGGCGCGTTATTCGTATTCGCAGGGGATGGGCCGCAAAGAGAAAATATAGAAGAAAGGATCAGGGACCTCGGCATCGGGAAAAGCGTCAGGCTTCTCGGCCTCAGGAAGGACATCCCGACGGTTCTCAAGGGCCTTGACATATTCGTCCTGCCGACCCTTCAGGAGGCGCTAGGAACCTCTATTCTTGAGGCATCCGCCATGCGTAAACCTGTTATAGGCACTAGCGTAGGCGGCGTTCCTGAGGCTATAAGGGACGGTCTCACAGGGCTTCTTGTGGCGCCTGAAGACTCAAAGGGACTCGCCAATGCCATAATAAAGCTCCTTAAAGACGCGGCCCTTAGAAGGCGCATGGGTGATGAGGGCAGGGCTATGGTCGAGGCCGGGTACTCAACAGAGAAGATGGTCGAGAAGATGCACAAGGTATACACCGAGCTTCTGGCCGCAAGGAGATAGAAGGGAGGAGCCTCTCGCAAATTCCGGATGGCGTTGACGGCTTGAAGCGTACCGTCCCTGGCTCGCATTATTCATTTGGCGGTATTCTACATCCTACGCGGCTTTTGAGCAGGTGAGCAGGGAGAATCGGGGGAAATTTTAAAGAAGAGTCTAAAAAATCCGTGGGCGGCCTATTGACGCAAATGCACCCTACAGTACCAGTCCTGATGTACCATCACATAAGCCCTTTACAGGGTGATATGGTAAGCGTGACGCCCTCTGTCTTCGAGGGACAGATGCGCCATATAAAAGATGCCGGCTACCAGACCCTTTCTCTCGACGAGCTTATCGGTTTTATGGAGGGGAGCTTTAGACCCGAGAGGAAGCCGGTAGTCATTACATTCGACGACGGGTATCTTGATAACTATATCTACGCCTATCCGTTGCTGAAGGCTTACGGCCTCAAGGCCGCCGTCTTTCTGGTGAGCGACTGGGTCGACATGGCATCTCTCGTAGCAGACAAGGGACAAGTAATAGATGATTATAAAAAGAGGCCTCTGACTCACGAACAGACGAAGGCGCTTGCAGTTCAAGGCGCACTCGCTATGGTCTCTGTGGACTGGCAGATGGTTAGAGAAATGGAGGGAGGCGCTACTATCGAGTTCCACTCTCATACGAAGAGCCACAAGACTGCTGACCGTCTTGACAGGGCGGAGCTTATAGAAGAGCTGTCAAGCTCGAAGAGACGGATAGAAGAGATGATACAGAGAGATTGTCCGTATCTATGCTGGCCGAAAGGACGCTACAACGCCGCGGCCGTAGGCGCGGCCGCTGGCATTGGGTATAAGGGCATATTCACTACCATGCCGGGTGTAGCCGAACGCGGGGGAGACCCTTTGCACATAAAAAGGATCGTAGTAAAAGATAGCGTAGCGTGGCTTAAGGTGAGGCTTGCGCTATACACCAACCCGATTTTGGCGAAGGGGTATCTTGCTCTCAGGGGAAAGAAGGGATGAGGCTCGCTCTGTTCGACGATATCCTCTACCTGTGGATGAAGGTACTAAAGGCCTTTGACAAGAGAAAGACCGATATCGCAGATTTTAGCCCTTCTGAGGTGAAAAACATCCTCGTCGTATCGTCAACTGCCATAGGCGATACTCTTTTATCAACCCCTGCGATAAGGGCCGTAAGAAAGTCATATCCAAAAAGCCGCATCACAGCGCATCTGAACGCGTCTAACATGGAACTCTTTGCCGGAAACCCTTACATAGACTCGGTCATACCCAACTACGGCGGATACAAAAGGTTCAGGGAGACGGTAAGGGAGATGCGCGGATACTCCTTCGACCTCGCTATTATATTTCACGGAAACGAGCCGCAGGCGACCCCTATGTGCTATCTCGCAGGAGCTAAGTTCATAATGAAGCTGCCGAATACGAGCAGGTTTAACTTTCTCCTTTCCAACAAGATGCCGCTAATCGGCTGGGATGAGATGGGCCACGGCATAGAGGGGAGGTTGAAGACCGCGAGGCTTGCAGGATGCAGGGACGACGGCGTAGAAATGGACCTTTTCATTGATGATGCAGACGATGCAGGAGCCTCTGAATTTTTAAAAGAGAGCGGGGTTGCCGAAGGGACTCATCTCATAGGTTTTCAGCCCGGTGCATCGACAATAAGCAGGAGATGGTTCGAAGACAGGTTCGTTGAACTTGGTAAAAGACTTCTTTCAGGGTCGCCCTCAAGAAGGATAATACTGACAGGCTCAGCTTCAGAGGCGAGCCTTTGCGCTGACATCGCTGGAAAGATCGGCCCGCTTGCCATGAGCGCCGCAGGCAGGCTTCCGCTGCGCCAGGCGGCTTCACTTATAAAGAGACTGGATCTCCTCGTTACAGGGGATACCGGCCCGATGCACATCGCTATTGCGGCAGGTACGCCTGTGGTCGCGCTCTATGCCGTAGCAGATGCTAAAAAGACAGGGCCTCTGTATGATCTTGACAGACACGTTGTGATACAAAAACCGAGGACGTGCGTCCCGTGTGTCAGCAAGAAGTGCGAGTACCAAAGATGCATGGAGGCGATAAGCGTTGATGAGGTCTACTCGGCTGCGACCGGCATACTGAGCCGCGGCAAAAGCAGGGGGACGGGTGGCGCTTAAAAGGGTCCTTATAGCATATTCGAGAAGGCCCCCTATCATAGAATATTTGAAAAGGGGTTTTGGATCTATCGGAGTAGAGGCGGAAGGTCTCTACGCGGATGACAATACTCTATTCGACCGTTACGTAATACATCACGTCAATAAGACCGGACATAATCTGAGGATCTTGCCGAAGTCGAAAAACCTTTTTACGGCCCATCCGCTCGCGCACCTCAATTACAGGTGCGCGGGGCTTCTCAAAAAGGCGCGCGAATTTCGCCCTGATCTTGTCTTAATAGTGCGCGGGATAAAATTTACCGATGAGGTCTATACGGCCTTGCGTGAACAAGGCACTCTCTTCGGCTGGTGGATAGAAAAAGAGGAGAGGATGAATGAGGCATTCAGGGAGGCAGGCCTCTTCGACCATTACTTCTTCATGAACTCGTCTTGCGTAGATGAAGGGAGAAAGAGGGGGTTCGGTAACATAAGCCTCCTTCATCATTCAGTTGACCCGCAGGTCTTCCGTCCTGTAGATCTGCCAAAGGTCTACGACTGGGCGTTTGTAGGCGCGTGGTCGGAAAAAAGGCAGGGTTTTATAGAAGAGGCCCTTAAGGTATCTCCTAACGGGGCGATCTGGGGGCCGAAGTGGACGAAGAAAAACCCGCTCAACCTGCGGATAATAAGGGCGCACAAGGGAAAATACATAGAGGGTGAGGACCTTGTGAGGCTCTACGCCGAAACGCGCGTCGTCTTGAACGTCACTAATTGGGGGGCAGGCGAGGGCGACAAGAGAAGCGGCATGAACATGAGGGTGCTTGAGGTCCCTGCATGCGGCGCCTTTCTCCTGACCGACGGTTCAAGAGACCTGAAGTCGATGGTAACGCCCGGCGTTGATGTGGTAATATATGAAGGCCTTGACGAGTTCGCATCCAAACTATCTTACTATCTGAAAGAAGATGGCGAGAGGGAGGCGGTAGCCAGCCACGGCCAGAAGCATGTCGCAGGGAACTACACCTACGGGAATGTCGCCCGCATAATAGAAGCGCAGTTCGAGGCCGTCAACAGGGATAGGGATAACAGGCAGGACCATGGCAGAGAGCGGTTGGAGTGAAATAATAAAGGGGCGCAGGGTTGCGGCAGGCAACCTCCCTAATATTTTGAGGCTGAAGATCGTGCCTTCTGCAAGGGACCTGCTAGTGAGGTATCTTAAAAAGGGAGAGTCCTTCCTCGATATCGGCGGCAACGACAGGAACCTCAAGGCGTTTCTCGACTCAAAGGGTACCGGGACCGAGTACTTCAGCTTTGACGTCGATACTAATCTGGAGCACGACTACTACGACCTTGACAAGGTAGACAGGGTCTTCGACGTTGCCGTGGCCTTTGAGGTGATAGAGCACCTTGATGTTAAAACAGCCATAGGCTGTTTTAAGAGGGCGCACGACCTTTTAAGGAGAGACGGCATCTTCGTGGTAAGTACGCCGAACGTCTGCAACCCTGTAGTCTTCTGGAGGGATTGCACGCATATAACCCCGTTCAGGTACGACGAGCTCTACGGGGTGCTTGCCTCTACAGGATTTAAGGACATAGAGGTCTACAGGTGCGGAAAGTACGGTATATGGGAACGGCTGAAGGGTTTCTACTACAGGCCTCTTTTGAAGCTTATGAGGATGGACTTCGCGCCCGGGATCGTGGCTGTGGCCCGCAAGGCCTGACCAATTAAAAAATGAAAGATGAAAAAGATACTGATACTCGATACCGGAAAGGAATGGGGCGGCGGGACAAATAGCCTCATTGAACTCTTAAAGAGGGCTGACAGGCAGAGCTACCGTTTTGACGCCCTTTTTTATGATAATTACAAGATGGGAGCATCGTCTGACATAAAGACGGTGCTGGAGGGGCTCGGTATAAGCTTCTCGCTTATGCCGAGGTCAAGGCCCGGGTTTGCCGCAAGGGCTTTAAAAGGGACGGTCAGGCCTATATTGAGCCTCGCCCCTGCTGTCAAAAAGAGGTTCCTCTTCTCGATCGAATATTCGGCAAGAATACTGCCTGCGTCCCGGCGCATAGCCCAAACGCTCAAGGCGGGCGGCTACGACCTTTTATACATGAACAATCAGCCCTCTTCAAACCTCGAAGGGATACTCGCGGCAGAGGCTGCCGGGGTCGTGTCCATTCAGCACTCTAGGGTGGCGGTTGAACTTAACCCTGTCGAGGCGAAGGCTGTCAACAGGGTCGTCAAAAGGGTTATATGCGTTTCAAAGGGTGTGGCCGAAGGACTCATCGGAAGCGGCGTAGACCCGAAGCTCTGCACGGTAGTCTATAACGGCATAGACCCGGGGGTCACGCCGAGAAGGGATAAGGCACAGATCAGAAGGACGCTTGGCATAAAGGCGGGTACAAAGATTATAGGCACGGCAGGTTCCCTCATCAAGAGAAAGAGGGTCGATCTGTTTATAGAGGCGTTTTCCAGACTCAAGGGGAGCGACGTTGTTGGCGTCATAGTCGGCGCAGGCCCTGAAGAAGGCGGTCTTAAGGCGCTTGCCGCAAAGAGGGGTGTCGCTGACAAGGTAATATTCACAGGTTTCACGCCTGACGCTATATCATATATAAACGCGATGGACGTCTTTGTCCTGCCCTCAGGCAAGGAGGGACTCCCGCGCGTTATACTCGAGGCGATGCTTATGGCAAGGCCTGTAGTCGCCTTTGATGTCATCGGCCCTTCAGAGCTTGTCGAGGATAAGGTGACCGGCTTTCTCCTTCAGGATTCAGGGTGGGAGCGGATAGCAGAGGCCGTAGATACGCTCCTGGCTGACACCGAGATGATGGTGCGGATGGGGCAGGCCGGCAGGCATAGGGTCGTTGAGAGTTTTTCGATAGATAAATATATAAAGGGCGTCCACGGCGTCTTTGAAGAGGTTTTAAAGTGATCTACCTGTTTTTGGCTTACATCTCCTATCCGTTCGTGTTTTTCATATCGAGGTTCTTCGCAAAGCGGGATAAAGGCTCTGTCCTTGTATTTCAGACCGCCAAGATAGGCGATATGATCTGCACTACACCTGTATTCAGGGAGCTTAAAAAGGCGAACCCGAATGCGCGTATCGGCGTTGTCATAGACCCTGTGACAGAGCCTGTTGTCAGGCATAACCCCTACATAGACGAGATAATATTATTCGACAGGGCGGCAGGCCGCGGGGTGATGGCAAAGGTGAGGTTCGCAAGAGAGCTATACAGGAAGGGCTACTCTTCGGCGCTGATCCTCATGCCGAATACGGCGAATATACTCTGCGCGTACTGGGCGATGATACCTGTAAGGGTCGCAGTATTTCCTGATTACGCAGGGGCTACACAGAGAAGGCTTTTAAAGCTCAATACTCATATCGAGTATCACATACATCCTCGCATGTCGATGGAGACGTACCTTAGAAGCCTCAGACACCTTGGTATTGACAAGTGGGAGATGGACAAGGAGGTCTACGCTGAACCCGGAGCGGATGAAAAGGCGCGTATCATCCTCAAAGGCGCGAAGGGGCCGTTTATCGGGCTTGCGATAGGCACCGGAAACGCTCTCAAGGACTGGGGCAAGGACAACTTCTTAACCCTCGCAGGCAAGATCATCGACCAGACCGGCTACACAGTGGTGCTTCTTGGGGCTGACAAGGACGCTGCAACAGGCGAGGAGATAATAGGGTACGCCAAGTCAGAAGGAAGGGTAGTGAACCTTTGCGGTAAACTCACGCTCACTGAGATTCCTGCGCTTATAAAGATGATGGATCTTCTTGTAGGAGTAGATACCGGCCTTGTCTACATGGCCGACGCGCTCGGAGTCCCTGTAGTCGTTGTCGCAGGCCCGTGCGATATGTCTGATCAGAGGCCGACAGGGAGCGCCGTCATATTGCAGCTGAACGGCGTATGGGGGTGTGTGCCGTGTTCCCATACCTTCAAGACGCCTTATGACTGCAGGTACGGCCACAAGAGGTGCCTTATAGAGATAACCCCGGATGATGTCTTCAAGGGCCTCAGGAAGATCCTGCCGGCAGATAACGGCATCAAGGCGTAGGGGGGGCTTATGTCCATGATATCAAGGATGGAGGAGTGGGTCTCATCCTACAGGCTTGTAACCGTATTCCTCCTTATATTCCTCTTCTTTCAGGGGTTCAGGGAGTTTACAGGGGTCAGGAACACCGCATTTGTACTGATGTGCCTCGCCTTCGCTGTAAGGTGGTCGGCTGGAAAGGCCAAGGTGAATCTTTCTGATAAGACCTCTGTCGCGCTCATAGTCCTTCTTGCGGTATCTCTCATTAGCTCGGTAGTCGGCCCGTATCCGGGAGAGAGCCTGAGCGCAATAAGGAAGAATCTTTTATATCAGGTAGTAGTCTTTTTTGTGATCGTCTCCGAGTATCAGGGACTCAAGGGGTTAAGGCCTGTCTTTTACGCGCTTTTCGGCGGATTTGCCCTTCGTAGCCTCGCTATCGTCATCAGAAACGACCCGCACGTGCTCTTTAACTGGCTCGACCATAACAACGACCCGTTCACGTTCTTGAAGGGCTACGCGATGTGGGCGACCTTCTATATACCTCTTATGGCGGCTTATCTTTACGCCTGCAAAGAGTCTGTGAAGATAAGGGCGGCCATCGTATTTTTTATCATGCTTGAGACAGGGCTAGCATTCCTTAACAACCACAGGACCCAGATAGTCGCCTTTGGCGCAGGCATCGTCTGTATCATGTTTGCCGGACGCAGGTACAAACTGCTCGCATGGGGCGCCCTCGCCATATTTATAGCTGGTTTTTTCGCTTATCAGGCAAACCCTAGGTCGTTTGATAGGTATAAGACGCTGCTAAGTCCGCAGACTTATGTGTCTAACGATTCTACAGGGTTGAACGACAGGCTCGCTATCTGGCAGGGAACCGTTGATATGATACAGGAGAGGCCGCTCCTTGGTTACGGTTACGGCTGGAAGAAGATAAAAAACGTCGCGATCGATGCAGGCTGGCTTGACAAGTGGGATAAAGACGGCAGGACGCACCTGTACTTCACCGAGAAAGGGTACGGGGCCGCAAACCCGCATAACCTCATATTGCAGATACTATTCGAGATCGGCATAATCGGGCTCGTTGCGTTCCTCTTTTTCTGGCTGACTATCGTCTGGAAGGCTGTGGTGACTTGGAGAGTAGAGACCGAAGGCGCGCGTCTTTTGAGGTACTCTGTTGTCGGGGTCCTCGTCTCTTATGTCATAATAAACGCCACGAACGGGCTCTGGCAGGAGTCTCACGGGATACTTCTGACGGCGTTTGCCGCCTCGGCGACCGTACTTTACAAAGAGGCCGTCTCAGGGGCAGATTCGCACCCTCAGTAATAATACAAGCTCAGGTACAGGCCGGAGTTCATGGACCTTAAAAGCGTCTTGTTCATCAGAAGGGACAATATCGGCGATCTCGTCTGCACGACGCCGGCGATAAGGGCTCTTCGCATAAAGTACCCGAGGGCGCATATCGGAGTACTCGTCAACTCGTATAACGCAGGGGTCCTTGAAGGGAACCCTGATGTCGACGAGGTCTTCGTCTATGAGAAGGGCAAGCACAGCGGCAAGGGCAGGCTCAGTCTTGCCTTTGATAATATCGCCCTCATGAGAAAGATCAGGCAGAGGCGCTTCGAAGTTGCCATCGGGTGTTCATACTCTTATCAGAAGAGGCTTGCCAGATACACTTTCTTTACCGGAGCTCCAAAGAGGATAGGTTTCGGCCCGCAAGGGTCTGGTCTGCCGTGGCTCTCGTATAATTGCAATGTGGCAGAGTTGAAGGTCCCTATCCATGAGGTCGAGGCGATGATGGCGCTTCTCGAACCTCTGGGTGTTGCAGGCCCTCCCTTTCCGCTTTTTATGAGGCCGAATCCGGTCGAGGTAGAGCGTATTCGCCGTCTTATAGGCATCAAAGAGACAGGAGGGGCAAGAGGCCCTATTATATTTCATATAAGCTCAAGGCGGCCGAAGAACAGGTGGCCTAAGGAGAGTTTCAAAGCGCTCGGAGAAAGGATAGGTGCTGAGCTTGGACTTCAGATAGTGCTTCTCTGGTCGCCGGGGTCAGCGTCAAACCCGCTTCACCCCGGAGACGACGAGGATGCCGCGTGGGTAGCTTCTTCCATAGCTCCTGTACCGTTTGCGTATAGGACTACGAACCTAGGCGAGCTTACGGCAGCGATGTCATTAGCAAGCCTCGTAGTCTGCCTTGACGGGGGGGCCATGCACATAGCGGCGGCCCTTGGAAAGCCTGTGATGACGATATGGGGCTCGACCGAGCAGAAGAGATGGCATCCCTGGGGGGTCCCGTCCGTAGTACTTCAAAAGCCTGACAAGCTCGCTTCATCTGTAACGGTAGAAGAGGCATACGAAGCGTTTAAGGGATTTTTCAGCAGGATCAAAGATGGAGCGGGGAACCCTTGAGGATAGGGCTTATAAGGACGCGCTATACCCCTTACGGCGGGGCAGAGGTCTTCCTTGAGAGGTTCATCTCAGCCCTCGTTAAAAAAGGCCACTCGGCAGAGGTCTTTGCCTCCTCATGGCCGGATGACCCTTCAATAGTCTTTCACAGGATCCCGGTCAAGGGCCCTTCGTTTTTAAGACCGCTTGTATTTGCCCGTAACGTTGCAAAGGCCGTTGCCCAAGCCCGCCTTGATGTCGTCATAAGCCTTGAGAGGACGTACTGTCAGGACATATACAGGGCAGGCGACGGCTGTCACAGGCAGTGGCTTGAGAGGAAGGCCAGAGCGGCAGGGCCGCTAAAAAGGCTTTTTATCCCGATGAATCCGCTCCACACGGTTTTGCTGCACCTTGAAAAGAGGCTCTTCACAGACCCGGCGCTCAAGATGGTGGTAGCCAATTCAATGGGCGTAAAGCGCGATATCATAAGGCATTATGGTTTGCCTGAGGAAAAGATATGTGTTATATACAACGGGATAGACGCCGAGCGTATATCATTGGTATCTCCCCTGGAGAAGGCGCGTCTGAAGGCCGAGTTAGGCATGGAGGCGGCAGGGGTGACGCTCCTTTTCGTCGGTTCAGGCTTCGAGAGAAAGGGACTCAGGTATCTCATCCGGGCGATGGGGTTTTTAAAGGACTCTGACGTAAGGCTCGTTGTAGTAGGCAAGGGTAGAACCTCCGATTACGAGAGAGAGGCCAAGAGGGCAGGCGTCATGGAGAGGGTCTCGTTTAAAGGGCCTGTCAAGGGCGCTCTCAAGTATTATCAGGCCTCTGACATATTCGTCTTGCCTACCCTATACGAGCCTTTCAGCAACGCCTGTCTTGAGGCGATGGCAGCAGGGCTGCCTGTCGTGACCTCAGCTGTTAACGGAGCCTCAGAGGTCATCAGAGACGGGTTGAGCGGGGCTGTCGTAGACGACCCGACAGACGCTCTCTCCCTTGCCGGACGCATAAGAGAGTTTCTGGACGGAGATAAAAGGGCCAAGGCGGCCCTTTTCGCAAGAAAGACCGCCGAGGGACTCACCATAGATAAAAACGTTGATGCGTTTATTAAACTCATAGACGATATGGCGCAAAAAGGTAAAAAGCGGATATGAACAGGTATATAACCCTTAAGAAGGCCCATTCGCTTATCGACAGGTTCGCAAAGGCGCGTATACTTGTCATCGGCGATATAATAATGGATCACTTCATCTGGGGCAAGGTAAGGCGCATCTCTCCTGAGGCTCCGGTCCCTGTCGTCGAGGTAAGCTCCGAGTCGATCATGCTCGGAGGCAGCGCTAACGTCGTCCACAATATACATTCTCTCGGCGGCAGGTCTCTGGTATCAGGCCTTATCGGCAAGGACTATGACGGCAAAAAGCTCATCGAGATGCTCAAGGAAAAGTCGATACCTACCGACGGGCTCGTAGTCGATGCGAAGAGGCCGACGACGATAAAGACGCGCGTCATCGCCCATTCCCAGCAGGTCGTCAGGTTCGACCGTGAAAAAAGGGACAGGATAGACCCTGAGAACACCGCGAAGGTCCTTACTTACGTGAAGAAGGCGGCCCGTCTCGCGGACCTCGTCATAATATCAGATTACGCCAAGGGCCTTATTACCGAGACACTCCTTGATGAGACAAGGGATATCTGCGCCAGGCTTTCAAGGCCTGTAGCTGTAGACCCTAAAGTCGAGCACTTCGATATGTACAAGGGCTTTACCATACTTACGCCGAACAACCTGGAGGCGAGCCAGGCCTCGGGCGTCGATATAAAAGATGATGAGTCGCTTCACAGGGCAGGTGAAGTGCTATTCAATAAGCTTGGATGCGAAGCGCTCCTTGTGACAAGGGGCGAGCACGGCATGAGCCTTTTCGAGCCTGATAGCGAGACTCATATACCGACCGTCGCGAAAGAGGTCTTTGACGTGAGCGGGGCCGGAGATACGGTCATAGGGACGCTTGCCCTGGCTATAGCCTCAGGCGCCAGCTTCAGGGAGGCGGCAGTGCTCGCGAACTTTGCCGCAGGCGTCGTCGTAGGCAAGGTAGGCACCGCAACCCTTACACCTGCTGAGCTTAAAGAGGCCGTTGCCTCAGGGCTCAAGGATAAGAAGACCGGAAGGTGAGGGCGGCTTTTAGCGGCGGCCGGTCTCAACGCGCGGACTTGGATATAGGCAGACGGTTTTCATTCAGACAAAATTGCCGGACAATCTGATCCCGGCAGGGGGCTGGTATGGCACGGTCGATGACAGGCTACGGCAGAGCGGATTTTGTGATAGGCCCTGAGTCCTTTTCTATCGAGATAAAGGCTCTTAACCACCGCTACATAGATATATCCGTGCGGATGCCTGATAGGTTCTTCGCTGTAGAGAACATGCTGAGGGCTGAGCTTAAAAAGAGGTTTGCAAGGGGCTCGGTCTCTGTATTTATAAATTCAGTATCCCACGAACTCCCTCCTGTGAGGCTCAACCTGCCACTGGCTAAGGTCTATCTTGAGGCGGCCGAGGAGCTCAAAAAAGTCCTTGGGGTAAAGGGCGAGGCCGATGTCGCCGCTATACTGAAGCTCAAAGACATATTCTCTTTCGAGAGGAAAGGGCCTGTCACCGACGCTGACTGGCCTCCGGTCGCCGATGCGTTGGAAAGGGCATGCGCCCAGGCGCAGGAGTGGAGGGTTAAAGAAGGGGCCGCTTTGAAGGAAGACCTTTTGATGAGGCTTTCTTCTGTCGAAGGGCTCTTGTTCCACGTTGAGGCGCGGGGACCGAAGGCGCTAGAGGCATACAGGGCGCGTCTTACCGAGGAGATGGACAGGATAATCGGCGCGCGGGTCGACGAGGCGCGGATACTCCACGAGGCGGCTATATTTGCGGAGAGGTCTGATGTAAACGAGGAGACTGTCCGCCTTAAAAGCCACATAGACCTTTTCAGGAAGTATATGAAGTTTGACGAGCCTGTAGGCAAAAGGCTTGATTTTCTCTGTCAGGAGATCGGCAGAGAGATAAACACGATCGGGTCGAAGTCCAGCGATGTCAAGATCACCCAGACCGTAGTCGAGATGAAGGGCGAGGTCGAAAAGATAAGGGAGCAGGTCCAGAACGTCGAATGACCCCGGGGTTTTTCGAGGCTGAGTTGGCGGTATATCTCTTGATACGGCTGTTCTCAGGTAGAAGCCCTGATCAGACGGCGGTTCTCAGGCAATAAAGGCAAAAAGGCGGAAAAACAGACGATCATGGGCGGCATACCATTCATAGTCTCCGCGCCTTCGGGCGCAGGCAAGACGACGCTATGCAAGATGGCGGTTGATTTTTTTCCGGAATTGAGGCATTCTGTCTCCTACACTACCCGCCAACCCAGGCCGGGCGAGGTAGACGGCGTGGATTATAAGTTCGTAGATGACGCCGGTTTTGACGCTATGGTAGGGCGCGGCGAGTTCCTCGAACACGCAGGGGTCTACGGTAAGAGGTACGGGACTTCCAGGCTCGACCTTGAAAAGCTCCTCTGTGAAGGTGTCGATGTCCTCCTTGAGATAGATGTTCAGGGCGCAGAGGGCGCGAGGGTAAGACTTAAAGGCGCTGTATCTGTCTTTATCCTGCCTCCTTCGCTAAAGGCGTGCGAAGACCGTCTTAAGGGGCGCGGCAAGGATACCCCCGAGGAGATACAAAAGAGGCTGCGCATAGCAGAGGCTGAGGTAAGAAAGGCCTCTCATTATGATTATATCATCATCAACGACGATCTTACCGCCGCATTCGAGATGGTCAAGGCCGTAGTGATCGCCGAGCGGGCTCGCTCATCAAGGATGGCTGAAAAAGTAGCCGGTCTTTTCGGGGATATTATGAAGGCCGGCAGTTGAGACGTTCATAGGGTTTCATAAGGCACAAAGGGGGTGTTGTAATAATGGCAAGGATAACAGTAGAGGATTGTCTTAAAAAGATACCGAGCCGCTTTACGCTCGTCCATCTTGCCGCGCAGAGGGGCAGACAGCTTATGAAGGGCGCGACACCTTTCGTAAAGACCGATAACAAGGTGATAGTAACAGCTCTGCGTGAGATCGCCGCTGGCAAGATCACCGTCTCGCCGGAAATAGTTGCAAAGCGCGGCAAAAAGCACGATCAGGGCCAATAGACCTTATTTGAATTGTCTCAATATTTTGCGGGCGGCCTTCTTCAATGGGCCGCCCGTTTTTTTTATTCCTCTCCGTATTCCAAGAAGAGGCTGGGAGGGGTTAAGGCAATGCTCCAGCTTTGAATTTTGCCTTTGCCGTAAGACAAAACCCGGGTCATGGCGGGATGAGCATGAAGGAGAGCCGACGAGCAGGCATCGGAATTTACTGCAAGAAGGCTCGACAGCGAAAGGAGCCATACCCAAAAGGCGCACCGAAGTGCAAAGTTGAAATCAGGCAGATATTTTTTACAAGGGCGGTGGTTTTGAATTTTCAGTTGTAGAATGCGCTTACGCAAATGGTGGGCCGAGCCTATCCTACCATTTGACTCTGTTTTTTGCCTCTAAACAACCGGGTCATGGCGGGATGAGCATGAAGGAGAGCCGACGAGCAGGTTCTTGTGTTTACTGCGAACCGGCCCGACAGCGAAAGGAGCCATACCCAAAAGACGCACGGAAGTGCAAAGCTGAAATCAGTGAGATGTTTTTTACAAGGGCTGTGGTTTTATCATGCAGTTAAAAAGCGAGCTTTGATAATGCGGCTCAAACCCAGACGCGCGCCTCGCCTGCGACTAACCCCATACAAGGTTTTCTCCTGTACGGATGTGAGATTGCCGCAAGGCGTATGATCCGGCTCACTCCTCGATAACTGCTTCGTCCATCTTCCATCTCGCGGCAAGCTCCGGGTCAAGCCTCGGAACCGAAGCCAGAAGTTTTTTAGTGTAATCATGCGCAGGTCTCGTGAATATTGCGTCAACTGTCCCTGTCTCCACGATACGCCCGCCTAACATCACCGCAACCTCATCGGCAATGTATTCTACTACGCCGAGGTCGTGTGTTATGAAGAGGAACGAGAGGCCGAAGTCCCTCTGGATCGATTTGAGGAGGTTCAATATCTGGGCCTGCACCGATACGTCAAGGGCCGAGACCGCCTCGTCGCATACTATGAACTCAGGGTCTACAGCAAGGGCCCTTGCGATGCCTATCCTCTGCCGCTGACCTCCGGAGAACTCATGCGGATATCTGTGCATCATCTCAGGCTTGAGGCCGACCCTTTCAAGGGCTGAGGCTGTTTTGGCAAGCCTCTCGGCCTTCTTCATCGTCGGCTTCAGAGAGCGGAGCCCTTCTTCTATAGCGTCTCGTACAGTCATTCTCGGGTTGAGCGAAGAGTACGGGTCCTGGAAGATGATCTGAACGAGCGATCTGTATTCTTTTAGTTCCTTCTCGGAGAGCCTTGCAAGGTCGCATCCGTTAAAGATGATCTCCCCTTCGGTCGGGCGTATAAGCTGTATGATCGATTTTCCGGCTGTTGTTTTTCCGCACCCTGACTCGCCTACAAGGGCGAGCGTCATGCCTTTTCTTATCGAGAGATCTATCCCGTCGACAGCCTTGAAGTGGCCGACGGTCTTTCTGAAGAGCCCCTTTCTTATCGGGTAGTATGTCTTGAGGCCTTTTACTTCCAGAAGCGGGGTGTCTCCGGCAGTTCTTTGGGTGAGAGGCGCCAGTGGCGCGCTCTCTGTGTTTATCCGCCTGGAATGAGACCCTGACATGAACTCTGCGTCATGGAGGTGGCAGGCGACAAGATGCCCCGGCCCCCTTTCCACAAGTTCAGGGTCGATCGCAGCGCAACCGGACATTTCTCTCGGACATCTGCCTGAGAAGTGGCATCCCTGCGGATAGTCCGTAGCCGACGGCACTGAGCCCTGGATCGTGTCGAGAGAAAGGCCCCTTTTCTCCTGTACCGGGATAGACCTTAGAAGGGCTATGGTATACGGGTGCATCGGATTCCTGAAGAGGTCTTTTGTAGAGGCCATCTCGACGATGCGTCCCGCGTACATCACTCCGATAGTCTCGGCGTTTTTGTAGACGAGGGCGAGGTTGTGGGTTATCAGAAGAACAGCCATCCCCATATCGGCCTGCAGGTCTTTTATCAGTCTTATTATCTGGTCCTGAATGGTGACGTCAAGCGCTGTGGTAGGCTCATCGGCAATAAGGAGGTCGGGCCTGCAGGCAAGCGCTATCGCTATCATCACCCGCTGGCGCTGTCCGCCTGAGAGCCTGTGTGGGTATTCAATGAACATGGTCTCTGGGTCAGGGAGCCCTACGGTTCTAAGCATCTCAATAGCCGCGGCCCTGGCCTCAGCTCCACGCTTGCCCTGATGGAGCGCTATCGTCTCTATTATTTGATCTCCGATGGTGAAGACCGGGTTCAGGGACGTCATCGGCTCCTGGAATATCATGGAGACCTTGTTGCCGCGCAGACGTCTTTTCGCGCTTTCGCCCAAGGGGATTATATCCGTGCCGTTTAAGATGATCTCTCCGCCGGCTATGAACCCTGCAGGCTCAGGGACAAGCTGGATAAGAGAGAGCGCGGTCATTGATTTGCCGCACCCTGACTCTCCTACAAGGGCGAACGTGCCGCCTCTCGGTATCTCGAACGATATCCCGTCAACGGCCCGCGCGACCCCTGCGCAGGTCCTCAAGTAGGTTTTGAGGCCTCTTACCTCGAGCACAGGGACTTGTTTCTCATTATTTTTTCTCTCTTCCATATTCGCTCAGGCTTTGTCTTTGAAGGCCGCCTATCGAAACATAATAGTTCTTTAAAAATGGCCTGCGAAGCGTCAATAAAAACGAATGTCTTGTCTCGATACATGAAAAGGCGATTTTACCGGCTGCGCGTAACAAGCCCTACCTCGACCTCAGCCTCGGGTCAAGGGCGTCCCTGAGCGCGTCGCCGAATATGTTGGCAGGCAGGACAAGGGCGAACATGAACGCGAACGCTCCAAGGAGGTTCCACCATACGACAGGCTCCCTGCTCAGCTCGAGCCTTGCCGTGTTGATCATGTTTCCCCAGCTGCCCATCTCAGGGCCTACGCCGATGCCGATGTAGCTCAAGACCGCTTCGGCAAGGACAAGACCGCTGAACTGCAGGACGAACGTTATAAGGACGAGGTGCATGACGTTAGGTACTATGTGCCTCATGAGTATTCCTGGGCCTGAGACGCCGAAGGCGCGGGCAGCTTGAACGTATTCAAGCTCACGGAGCTTGAGTGTTTCGCCCCTTATGAGCCTGCACAGATCAGTCCATGAAGTGATGCCCAATATCAGGCAGAGCCAGAAGAGCCTGTCGTTAGGCACGATCAAGCCCAGGTATATGTCTTTGTCTTGTAATAGCCCGCCCTGATAGCCTGAGTCGCCGAAAAGGAGCATAAAGGCGACTATCAATAGGACCCCGGGTATGGAGGCGAGAGTCGTATACAGGTACTGCACTGTATCGTCTATGAAGCCGCCGTAGTAGCCGGCAATTACGCCGAAGAATATCGCGAACGGGATTATAACGACCGTAGCTCCGGTGCCGATGACTATTCCGGTGCGCACCCCTTTTAAAGCCGTATAAAAGACGTCGGTCCCGACCTTGTCGGTTCCCAGTATGTGGGTGCCGGGATATTTGAGCGGCGGATATGCGCGCACTACCGATCCGTCAGGCGCCTCTATCGATTCTTTTGAAAAGAGCGCATCGGCCAGCGGCGCGGAATATGTCTTCTCTGTGCGGTCTTTCAGGCCCGCTAGCGCCCTATCCAGCAGGCTTAAGGCCTGCGGGCTGTAGCGCAGAGGCTGGGCTTCTGCCCCATTCTCGTTTTCAGGCGCGAGTCCGTCCCTCCAGCGGATCGAATCCATCAGTCCGATAGCGTAAAAAATCGCGAGGACGGCGAGGCAGACCATAGCGAGCCTCTTTTTCTTAAGCTCCAGCCATGCCGTCCGTATTGCGCCGTCCTTCCTTGAGCGCATAGCGAACCATACGATGGCAGCCAGGAGCATGTATACCATCAGGTCGGTAGCGAGTATCACTGGCATAGCTTCACCCGTCCGGTAGCGGCAAGGCTGCTTTCATGCATCAGACCTTCAGCAGGCGCCGCAGTAAAAAGCATCCGGTTTATGTGTGTGTAGATTTTCACTCGAACCTCACCCTCGGGTCCACGAGCGTGTAGCTTATGTCGGTCATTATGAGCCCTATTATGTAGAGTATCGAGCCGAGGTATACCATAGACCTTACGATAGCGAAGTCCTGGGCCTGGATCGCGTCTATCGTGAAGTTTCCGAGCCCGGGTATCGCGAAAAACGTCTCCATGATGAGACTTCCGTAAAATAGAAATGGTATCGAGACTACGACGTTCGTGAGTATCGGTATCATGGCGTTTTTAAGGGCGTGTTTGAAAAGGACGCTGCCTTCGCCGAGCCCCTTGGCCCTTGCGGTCCGTATGTAGTCTTTGTTGATCTCTTCTAAAAATACCGTCCTGTAGAAGCGGACCCCTCCTCCGATAGACCCGAGGATGCCTATGATGACAGGCAGTATGAGGAACTTGATCGAATACATTCCGGTGTCGAAGCCTGATATCGGAAAGAGCCTCAGGACCTTGCCGAGGAGGTACTGCGCGCCGATAATATAGAAGAGCGTTGAGACCGACATCAGTACGACTGCGAGGATGAGGCCCCATACGTCGAGATACGTCCCCCTGTAGTACGCCAGCATCATCGCGAGAAAGAGGTCTACGACTACGCCGAGGACGAACATCGGCAGGCCTATGGCGAGGGACGCCCACATGCGCGTGGATATCTCGCGGCCTATGTCGATATTGTTCCTGTCAGAGCGGCCGAAGTCGAACCATAGAAGAGGTACGGACTTCTGGAAAAAGACCGTCTGCGTGACTATGGACGCGCCCGTCTCATCCGTGTTGAGAAAGGCGGGGAGATCGTAGCCGTGGTCCGTCTTCCAGTTTTCTATCGCCTCAGGCGTGACGTTCTTGTCGCCGAGTATCTTCCTTGCCATGTCCTCAGGGGTGTTTACGTAGAAAAAGAGGAGCGCGGTCAGGATATTCACCCCGATGATTATCGGTATGGCGTAGAGTATCCGTCGTATGATGTATGTAAGCATGTAGTCTCGTACCAAAAAGTTTTTAGAGAACAGGCCGCCTGCTTCAGATCGGCCTTTTGTAGTCGCTTATGTGCTGTGCGCGCGGCATCAGCCTCGCTTTGCCGTCTCTCTTCGCCTTCTGGCCGATATAACGGCAGGCGCGGCCAGGATGATGATGACAATAGCGGCAACTGCCATAGGCCATACTACCGGCATGTTCCATTCGTCTCTCAGCCTCTTGCGCTCAGCGATGTCGATCTTTACGTACTTCATCGTGTTATTCGCCATCGAGTTTGCTTTTACGTTCGAGTTCCACCGGTGGTAGAGGCTGAACGCTACCGGGTGATACCCCCAGACCCACGGAGAGTCCTTCTGTATTATGGCTGTCATCTCTCTGATGACGCGCTGCCTGCCGGGGGAGTTTTCCATGTTCTCCATCCGTTTGAAGAGCCGGTCGAAGTCCGGGTTGGAGTAGTTGGAGGCGTTCTCGCCGCCGAAGCGGACCTTTGCGTTGGCCCCTGAGAGGAGGAAGAAGAAGTTCTCAGGGTCAGGGTAGTCTGCGTTCCACCCCCACGGGAAGAACTGGAAGTTGCCCTTTCGCATCTTCTCCTGAAACCTGTTGTAGTCCGTCGTCTTGTTCTCCAGCTGTATCCCCAGGAGCTTGAACTTTTTTATATACCAGTTTATCATTGCCGATGAGTCGGCCCCTGTCCAGGGGTTGTCGAACGTGATCACAAGCTGTCTGCCGTTTTTGTCCCTGCCTTCAGGATACCCGGCCTCTTTCATCAGTTTTTTAGCGTATTCGATCGTCCGTCTCTCTGGTCTTTTTCGCCCATCATCCCATGTATAGACGTACGGATTTACCCCGCCCCTGCCCTCTACTCGTCCGAATATGCCTGGAGGGAGCGCGGACATAGCCGGTATCCCCCTGCCGTTTGCGAATATCTCGATATACTCTTCGTAGTCAAGGGCGATGGAGATAGCCTGTCTGAGCTTCTGCCTCTCAGGGGAGTAGCCGCCTACTACGTCGTCTGTCATGTTGAATCCAGCGTAGTAGGTCGATGGCCTCACTGAGGTCATGAGGGTTATCCCCTTTTCGCTCATCATCGGGGTGACCTCGGCCCTGCCGGCCCCTGAGACTGTCACCGCCTGATCGAAGCTGTCAGAGGTTATCCCTGAGTTGTCATAGTATCCCTGCAGAAATTTGTTCCAGCGCGGTATCGCTTCTTTTTCAAGCTTGAATATTATCCTGTCCATGAATGGAAGGGGTGCTCCGGCGTCTTTCAGAAGCCCCCGTCCCATGTCGTCGGCCTCTCCCTCGGCAGGGTAGGACTCGACCCTGTAGTTAGGGTTCTTTGATAAGACGATCTCCATGTTCGGGTTGAAGGTCTCGATGTGGTACGGGCCTGTGCCTACAGGGAAGCGGTCGAGCGTTATGTTTTTCTCAGTGAGCGGACCCTGCTTGTAGAAAAGGTCGGCCTCCTCAGGCATCGGAGCAAAAAACGGCATCGCCAGCCAGTAGGCGAACTGCGGGTATTTTGTCTTGAGTATTATCCTGTATGTCTGGCCGTCCACCCTCTCGACGCCGGCCAGGGCGTGCCTTGAGTAATCGAGTATTATCGGGTCCTGTTTTTCGTCGAGCGTCTGGTTGTAGCCGGTCCCTGCGGCCTTTTTCCGGGTCTTTCTTATATCTTCGAGGTCGGCTCTCAGGCCAGCGGCGAACTCATCAAGGCCGAGTATGTACTTCTCGAGTATTGAAAGCACCGGGCTCTCGTTAAGAGGGTCGGCAAGGCGCATCATCTGGTATATGAAGTCGTCCGCGACAAGGCCCCTTGTCCCTGTCTTTTTTATATCGGCAAGCGACTCGACGCCGCTCAGGTCTGCCCGTGTCAGTCCCATGTTCACAGCCGTGCCGTCAGGCCCCCTGGCAAAGGCTGGGTGCGGCTGGTAAAGGACGTCTTTCTTTATGCGGATCTCGTAGACCGCTTGCGCGACCTCTGAGGCCGGAGCGCCTGAAGAAAGCCTCCTGCCGTCTCTTGAGTAGTAGGCAGGTTCAGGTACGCTTGTTGCCAGAAGCGGGGTAAGCTCGTACGGCCTCTTTAGATAATGGTACTGGAGCGGCGGCTCGTAGACCTGTCCGATCAAGTCGTATTCGTCCGAGCTGTAGGCGCGGGCCGGGTCGAGGTGTTTGGGCGGTTCGTTGAAAGTGGTGTAGAATGTATTTGAGGTTGCTTCATCTGGGCGGTAAGGGTCGTTCGGCGTGCATCCGGCAAGAGAAGCCAGAATGGCCATTATGGGGATCAGTAGCCATGTCTGTGAAAGAAAGGCAGATATGGCGGTGCTCGTCTCTTTTTCCATGAATCGGTTCAATGGGTATTCCCCGTATTCCTGCGACTATCGCGGCTATTGCCGGTCCCTGAAAAGGTGTTATATTATAGTACAAACCTCTCCTTAAGCCATGTTTTTCTTGTATGCTGTGTATGGGCGTGTGGCCGGCAGGCAGGGGTATCCGGATTCCCTGAAGTTGTTTGTGCCGCCGCGTTTTTCAGTGCATGTCCCTTAAAAAAACCCATAAAAACACCATTTTATGGCCGGCTTGACGGTTCTTGACAAATACTGTACAGTTATGTTAGTATATTCTAATTTTCTGCATAGAGACAAGATCGATTGCCAGTTTTACTTTTCAATAAATTCTCAGGGTGGTTTATGGCTAAAAAGAGCGGCGGCAGTCAGACGGTAGTCCCGAATAACGGAGCGGGTGCGGAGCTCGCGTCCCTTATCGATATAGGGAAGGAAAAGGGGTTTCTCACGTACGATGAGATAAACGACGCTTTTCCGCAGGAGAACTTTTCCGTTGAGGAGATGGATACCCTTCTTGAGAGCCTCGGCGACCTTGGCATAGACGTCGTAGATTCAGGCGACAAGGCCGAGTCGGTCCAAGAGGTCTCGATCAAGGAAGAGGAGACCGTTGACGTAGAGAGGGTGGAAGACCCTGTCCGCATATACATGCGTGAGATGGGTGCGGTCCCGCTTTTGAAGCGAGAAGAAGAGATCGTCTACGCCAGAAGGATCGAAGAGGCGCGCGCCGAGCTGAGAAGGCTTACCCTCAGCAGCCCGTTTTCCGTAAGAGAGGTCCTTCGTGTCGTTGACAGGGTCAAGACCGGCAGGGCATCGGTAAGAGAGCTGCTTGAAGAGGCTGAAGAGGTGAGCCAGTTCGACGACGCCTACTCCGAAGAGGTAGTAGCCAGGGTCGAGCGCGTCAAGAGAAGGAAGGCGGAGAGCGCGTACAAGTTCCTCAAAGAGGTCAACCTTAACAGCAATATCATCAGAAGGATCGTAAAAAGGATCGTGCGCCTCGAACACCTCGTGGAACGCGAGGAGGGCAAAAAAGGCCTGCGCAAGGCCGAGAGGGCGAAGATCAGGGTCAGGCACATATTCAAGGAGCTGGAGCTTAAAAGGGCGGACCTCAAGGAGCTTGCAAGGGGCGTTAAGGTCCACGACTATAATATGTGGGAGGCCAAGCAGAGGCTGATCGAGGCCAACCTGAGGCTTGTCGTCTCTATCGCCAAGAGGTACGTAAACCTCGGCCTCAAGTTCTCCGACCTCATCCAGGAAGGCAATATCGGCCTGATGAAGGCCGTAGACAAGTTTGACTACAAGAAAGGCTATAAGTTCTCCACATACGCGACATGGTGGATCAGGCAGGCTATCACGCGTTCTATCGCGGACCACGGCAGGACGATCAGGATCCCCGTGCACATGATAGAGACGATAAACAGGCTTCTTCAGACGTCGAGACAGCTTCTGAAGGAACTCGGAAGGGAGCCTTACCCTGAAGAGATAGCCGAGAGGATGGATATCCCGATCGCCAAGGTCAGGCGCATCCTAAGGCTCATGAAGCAGACACTGAGCCTTGAGACACCTATCGGCGACGATGAGGAGAGCTCACTCGGGGACTTCATAGAAGACGAAAAGTCACCGTCGCCATCCGACGCCGCTATCGAAAAAGACCTGTCTGATCAGACCAACCTTGTGCTTGAGACCCTTACGGCAAGGGAAGAAAAGGTCTTGAGGATGAGGTTCGGGATAGGAGAGAAACAGGACTATACCCTGGAAGAGGTCGGCAAGGTCCTCGGTGTTACAAGGGAAAGGGTGAGACAGATCGAGGCTAAGGCGATAAGAAGGCTCCGGCATCCTACGCGCGCAAAGCTTCTAAAGGGTTTCAGCGAGGGGTGATCTCTCGTTGGACGCGTCCCGGTTTTATATAGATGATTATTGATCTCCCGAATGGGCCCTGAGGTTTTCAGGGCCTATTTTTTTATCTCTTGGGTCCTCAGTTGCGACCGTGTCTCCCCCCAAATCTCTCTGCTCCGGAGTTGCTCATAATATTTTTTCAGGAAAATATCTCAGGCCTTCTTCCGCCATAGGGTCTCTGATAACAACGGCGCTTTTGAAGGTGTTTAAAAAACAGGACGCAGACCCCCGATAAAAGACGTTATAGAACCATCTTCCCAGGCTCTTACCAATCTCTGCTGTATGACAGGACTATTTCTTTTTGATCTCTTTCCAGGTGGCTTTGTTGAGAGCGTAGAGGAGCGCCGTCAAGACGGCCATGTAAATAAGGACGTATGTACCTATTGAGCGCCGCTCTTGTGTTTCAGGCGAAGCTACATGCAGGAGGAATACAGCTACGTCATGCGTCTTTTTGTCGAAGTCAGGGGCATTGGGGTTAAGAGGTTGAGGCATGGCAATCGTACCGTCTCCCTGGGTCTCTTCGCCAAACGCGCGGTTCTTTACCCGCCCGTCTTCGTCCGTGTAATACGTCGTAAGAAGCCTCTGGATGTACCTTGCCCCGGTCTTGCCTCTTCCCCTTGCAGATGCCATTAGAGAGAGGTCAGGAGGTTCTACGCCGAAGGCCTCTTTTGCCGCCCCGGGGTCCATAATGGGCCGAAGTCCGGGGGACCCGTCTTCTCTCAGGTATTTAAGGCCGTGGCACGAGTTGCATGCCTCCATGAATACCGCTTTGCCGCGGCTTGCGGCTTCCACGCCGGTATCCATCTCCTGATAGGTCTCATCGGGCTGGCCGAAGGCTACGCTTGCGGCGAACTCACTTAAGGAGAGAGTCGCGATCAGCGCCAGTAATATGAAGATGAAAAAAAGAGTACGCAATCAGCTACCTCTCTTTGAAGTCCTCTCCCCAGGGGGATCTTGCAGGTTCTTTGGAAGATACAAACGGCATCGTTATAAAGTACATGAAGTAAAAAAACGTAAGTATCATGCCCAGATGTTTTATCTTTAGCCCTATGAAGGATGCGGCGTCAGGCGCATTCATGCCTACGTATCCGAGGAGAATGAAGTTTATAAAGAAGGCCCATGTAAGGACTCTTTTTACAGGCCTGTACCTTGCGCTTCGAAGAGGCGCTCTGTCGAGCCAGGGCAAGAGTGCGAGGATGAAGATAGAGCCGCCCATTGCGATAACTCCCCCGAGCTTGCTCGGTATCGAGCGGAGTATCGCGTAAAACGGCAGGAAGTACCACTCAGGCACGATATGGAGCGGGGTCTTAAGGGGGTTTGCCGGTTCGTTGTTTACAGGCTCTAAAAACAAGTCCGGCTTGAAGAATACTAACCAGAGGAATATGGTGAAAAAGAGGAATACGAACCAGAGGTCTTTGGTGATGAAGTAAGGCGCAAACGGTATCATGTCACCGCTTTTTTTATCTATATCCCTGCCGTCAGGGTTGTTAGACCCGACCCTGTGAAGCGCGCTCAGGTGAAGGACAAGGAGCGCCGCTATGACGCCCAGAGGGATGAAGGTAGTGTGCAGCGAGAAAAAACGGGTGAGAGTCGCGTCCCCTACTGCGAAGTCGCCGCGCAGCCATATAGTCAGTTCTGACCCGACAACCGGTATCGCCGTAAAGAGGTTCGTTATGACGGTAGCCCCCCAGAAAGACATCTGCCCCCACGGGAGCAGATATCCCATGAACGCCTCGGCCATGAAAGAGAGGAATATGAGGAGACCTATCCACCAGAGTAGCTCGCGCGGTCGCCTGTAAGAGCCGTAGTAGAGGCCTCTGCCCATGTGTACGTAGATGGTGAAGAATATGGCGGTAGGCCCGATGGCGTGGAGGTAGCGTATGAGCCAGCCCCAGTAGACGTCTCGCATGATGTGCTGGACCGAATCGAACGCAAGGGCGGAGTCAGGTTTGTAGTACATGGTGAGCCAGACCCCGGTAATAACCTGCACGGCGAAGAACGCGCCTGCAAGGGAGCCGAAGTTCCACCAGTAGCTGAGGTTTTTAGGGGTGGGATAGCCTGTGACGTGTTTTTCAACGAAGTCCCTGACGGGTATCCGCTTGTCGATCCAGTCGATGATCACGGCCATTTTGCGCCTCGCGCTTAGGTAGTAAATCTTCCGGGGCTAAATGCGCACGTCCCTGTATAGTTGCATAAGAGCTATCAAGGGCCGAATATTGCTATCTCAGGATAGGGATAGTTTAAAAAAAGAGCCATTTGATCAGAAGCTGTAAACCTGCCGTAGGATACTATGCACGTGACTCGGCATCTCATCCCAGAAGCATATCTCATGTTGTGATTGATGCTTGCTGAAGCCCTCTTGAACCATCCGCTTTGCCCTGTATTCAGATGGCAGGATCGTTGACGTCAGGCCTTCGGGAGCCTGCTCATCAACCTGATATTTTCTCCGTAGCCTGCGAAGGTCTCTGTGCCGACGGTTATTCTGCTATCAGATTCCACTGTGTAAGGGACGAGGTGGAGGTTTTCAGGCGGAGGCCCGGCGAGGCGCCTGCCGATCGAGTCGTATTTGCCGCCGTGGCACGGGCAGTAAAAACCTGAAATGTCCGTCTCAGGGATCTTCCCCATGAACTTTGGTACGCATCCCAGGTGCGTGCATATCCCCAGAGCAACGAAGATGTCCGGCCTTGGAGCGCGCTCCTCGGTTGGGGCAGGGTCTGATAAGGCCGACTGGTCCATCCGCTCGGTCTCTTTTATCATCTGAGAGGTCCTTCTGAGGATAAATACAGGCTGTTTTCTCCAGATGACAGTCTTTATCTGGCCGGTCTTAAGATCTGATATGTCGAACTCTGTCCTGCCTGAGGCGAGTATGTCCCTTGTAGGCGACATCGCCCGTATGAAGGGGATGGCGCTAAGGCCGACCCCTGCAATGGCGATGCCTGCTGAGATCTTGGCGAGAAAGGCCCTACGGTCGAGGATATTCTTATCATCAGAAGACATCGCAAACCCTCTATTGAGAGGCGAGACGCAAGGCTGCCTGGTCCGTCATTACGTCGGCTGGCAGCCGAATCTGCCGCAGAACAACACTGTGGCGTTTCAGTGTCTTAAGCTTTTCAGGCTTTATAATGCATGGCATCAAAGCGCTGACAGTCGCCTTAAAAATCTGAACTGCGCAGCTGTCGAAGCCGATAGCATCTATGTGGCTCATCCGCCAGACTCTAAAATGCATGGCACTCGGCTCTGGCAAGGCAAACTGTCCGGCAATCCGGCCGATCGAGTGGATAATAGATGCGGTCTCAGTCTCAATTGCCTGGTCCAGGCTGACTCAGTTTTAATGCGTGAAACATATAAGCTGAAAAAATGGCCGATATTCCTATATTCTAAGGAACCGCAGAAATAGCTTCGATTGGAAGAGGCTGGCCATTAAATAGACAGATGCAGTCAATAGAGCTCTTGGAAAAAGTATAGCAGAAAAAATTAGCATAGTGCGGCTTGTGCCGGACATCTTTTATGATGGGAGTTTTTGCCGTTTTTCGCACAGTCGTGCGTTTTAGGTTTGGCTCGCTACGCCATGACCCGTGTTTGTTAGCGGCAAAGGCAGATTCAAAGGCTGGAGCTTTGTCTTGGCTCCTCCCCTTACCATAAGGGGAGGCTGGGAGGGGTTAGCAGTTAAGTGGTTTCTCATTTGTGTGTCGAGCGCTTTTGGGTTTATTTTTAACGGCAGGGCAAGACAACGCCCCTTTGCAAAAAAACATCGGTCTGATTTTAGCTTTGCACTTTCCGTGCGCATTTAGGGTATGGCTCCTTTCGCTGTCAGGCCGACTCGCAGTAAATTCCGACACCTGCTCGTCGGCCATCCTTTAGGCTCCTTCCGCCATGCCCCGTGTTGTTTTAAGGCAAAGGCAGATACGAATCTATGGGTTCAGTTGCAAACTTGAACCCTCAAGAAGATTCCTGTTCAAAAACGCGCTGTTGAGCAGATTTTAAAAAAACCTGTGAGCTGAGATGATTGAATCGGGACGGTCTTTTGCGCGCGGGGGATCTGTAAGGGTAATCTATGCGATGATAGCAGAGGTCGTTTCGGGTCAAAGGGCGTAAGGTGCAGGGTCGGTTCGTGAGACTATTCAGCCTAGCCTTTTTTTGCCTTTCCTGCAGGGCCGAGCTTTTCGGTATCGTCTTTAGAAGGGGTGACGTCTATGTCGGTATCGCTGGCAGAACGCTTGAAGTTCTTTATCGCCTTTCCAAGCCCGGAACCTATCTCAGGGAGTTTTCCGGCCCCGAAGAGGACAAGCACTATCACCAGTATCACTATAAGCTCTGTCGTGCCGAGTCCAAACATTGTATTGTCCCCTGTATTGGGTGTATGATGTAAGAGATGCAAGCTCTTAATAGCTTGCTTTTCCTGATTAAATCTTGACAGAAATGACGGTGCATGTCAACTGAAACATTAAAATACCCCCATGGAGGGGACCCTGGCAACGGCGGGCGTATGGCGGTTTTTTTCGCTTTATCTGCCCTCGTCCATATATTAATCCTGTTAGCGGCGGGATTTTTCAACGCCTCCGGCGGCTCTTTGCTCGAACGTATCTTCAAGGATAAAGAGGACAACCTTATAGTCGATGTGATCGAACTGCCGCCTTCAGGGAGCCAGCTTTCAAAGGAGAAAAAGCCCCCTACACATTATGCCGACAGGACCCAGAGCGTCGTTAAGGAGACCTATCCCGAGCAGGTTGCAGGGGCAAAAAAGCCCTCCGTTATTTTTGTGCCTGGCAAGGGTGGCGGCGCGTCCAGAGACGGCCTAACGCCTCAGGAGACTAAAGGCGGTCCTTCTGCAGAGGCCCGAAAACAGCCTATCCCGTCTATCGAAGAAAAAGCACTTGAGAAGGCGGACCTCCTAGAACCTGTGAAGACCGGTGTAGATGAGGGGCATACCTCAAAGACCGCCGCCCCCCAGCCACCAGCAGGCCCGAAGACGCAACCACGAGACCTTTCGAAAGAAGGCGGGGCCGGTAAGCCCAACCTGTTCCTGAGCGAGGAGCGGCTCACCGAGCTGACAAAGAGGTATGAGGCAGAGGCCCCCAAGGGGGAGCAGGGCAAGACGCTTCAGCTGAACACCTCAGAGCTTCGCTATCAGCGGTATCTTATAGGCATGAAGGACAGGATACAGCTTTTCTGGGAATATCCTGACGTGGCCGCCAGAAACGGGTGGCACGGCAGGCTCAGGATAGACTTTGTGATAAACAAGGACGGCACTGTGAGCGATATCAGGCTTGTCAAGTCTTCCAACTATCCTGTGCTTGACGACGCGGCAATAACGGCACTTAAGCTTGCCTCTCCGTTCCAGCCTTTCCCCGAGAACTTCGCGATAGAGTCGATCCTTATCAGGGGTAGCTTCGAGTACAGCTTCTATGGGAACGAAGGAGGGTAGACGGCGCGTGGAAGTGATCGGTTCGGAGTCATCGTATCTTTGCCTTAAAACAAAACACGGGTCATGATGTGGCGAGCCTGACTGAGAGACGGCTTGCGAGCGAATCGAGCCATACCCAGAAGCGCACGGCAGTGCGCAAAAGAAAACCGGGTAACACGTAATCGCAGGCGGTGTAGGCTTTATGGAGCAGGTTGCAAACCTGCTCCCGCAAAAGGGGCGGCCTTAAAATCCACTGGTTCTAATATACAAGGGTGGGCTGAGCCCACCCTACCACTAACCCCACCCGGCCTCCACTTATGGGAAGGGGAGGAGCTAAGACAAAGCTCCAGCCTTTGAATTTGGCCTTTGCCGCTAACAAACACGGGTCATGGCGGAAAGAGCCTAAAGGATGGCCGACGAGCAGGTGTCGGAATTTACTGCGAGTCGGCCTGACAGCGAAAGGAGCCATACCCTAAAGACGCACGGAAAGTGCAAAGCAAGAGTCAGACCGATGTTTTTTGCAAAGGGGCGTTGTCTTGTCCTGCCGTTAAAAATAAACCCAAAAGCGCACGACACACAAATGAAAAACCACTTAACCACTAACCCCTCCCAGCCTCCCCTTATGGTAAGGGGAGGAGCCAAGACAAAGCTCCAGCCTTTGAATCTGCCTTTGCCTTAAAACAACACGGGTCATGGCGGAAGGAGCCTGAAGGATGGCCGACGAGCAGGCTATTGTATCTTCTGCGAGACGGCCGGACAGCGAAAGGAGCCATACCCTAAAGACGCACGGAAAGTGCAAAGCAAGAGTCAGACCGATGTTTTTTGCAAAGGGACGTAGTTGCGCTTTTCACCTGAAGTGTTACCCATGTCCGTAGGTTAAAGTGCTACCTATGTTTATGTTGCACAAAAGACAAGACTCTAAGCCTTTGAATCTGCCTTTGCCTTAAAACAACCCGGGTCATGGCGGAAGGAGCCTAAAGGCCGGCCGACGAGCAGGCTATTGTATCTTCTGCGAGACGGCCTGACAGCGAAAGGAGCCATACCCTAAAGACGCACGGAAAGTGCAAAGCAGGAGTCAGACCGATGTTTTTTTGCAAAGGGACGTAGTTGCGCTTTTCACCTGAAGTGTTACCCATGTTTAGGTTGCACAGTGGTCGATTTGAAATTGCTTCCCCTTTGCCTTGAAACAAGATCCGGGTCTTGGCGGGGCAGTCCCATCAAACAACTCCATCCCGGTTTCTTTGCCTGCAAAGAGCATTTCAATGCCTCTCGCCAGCCCCCCTTTGCGCAAGGAGCTCTTTAGCGCCCAGTCTGAGGGCAGGGTGCACGTTCCTATCTTCCGATAAGACTTTAAGGTCCTGCGTCATCAGAAATTCAAGGAGGGCTACAGAGACCTTCGGCGAGGCGTACGGGTTCATGGCAACGGCCTTTATGACATCGTATCTCTTCGACCAGACCCTGTGGCTGACGATGAGCTTCAATATCGCGGGCGAGCCCGGCCTCTTTGAGGCGATCTTCAAGACCTCTTTCTCGGTTATGCGTGGGTTGTTAAGCAGGTTTGCGACTACTACCGGGTCGGGGTCGGATAAAAGCCTGTCTATCGTGTCCTTGATGCGGCTCCTGGCAAGAGACCTTCTCCTGCCAAGGGAGATAAACTCCATTGCGGCCTCTTCTTCCTTGTCATACCCGGAAAGACCGGCCTTGACAGGCAGGAGATCAGAAAAGAGCCTTGATACCTTCCCGAAGCCCAGCCTTATTGCGGCTTCCGATATCTGTCTGTATGCACCCTTGCCGATAGCCTCTTTGAGGCCGTCATGGTCTATGAGCGTAGCGCGTGCGATGCGGCTTTTCCGGTTCGCCCCGGCCCTGTAGATCTCATCTAAGCATCGTGCCGCGTCTTCAGGGTCTATGGCGCCGAGCCTCCTGCCAAGGAGATCAAGCCTCATCTTTTCTTCAGGCAGGGCAACCAGGCCGTTTAAAAGCTCTTCTACAAAGGCGTCCAGATCTTCCATTGGGTCGTCCTCAGCATCCCTACGGCACTATATCGACCCCTGCCTCGCTGACCCCTGAGGAAATATCCGTAAATATCACCATCACAGGGACCGTCCCCTTTGGAGGTATCGACCCGCCTGAAGGGTCTTTAAACTGCCTCGCAAGCTCTTCCTTTGGAAGGATTTTCAGGTCATCAGGCGTCACAACCCTGCCCGGGGCGACCGAGAGGCTCATTATCTTCTCGCCGTCTTTTCCATAGACTATCCCGGTCACCCTCTTTACCGATTGAGGCTCATCAGATATATTCTTGAGCCTGGCCTCTATGACGAAGAACTTGCCGAAGACCTGGTTATCGACATAAGAGCCCTTCACATCCTCTATCTCAACTGACTTTGGCGCCTCGGCCGGGGCCAGCCTTCTGGCGATAGTCTCGATTATCCCTGAAAAATAGATGATCCCGCCGCCTATGAGAAAAACTATGAGAGCTATGAGAGCCGGGGGGATGCGCATCCCCGCCTTCTTAAAGGATTTGGATGGAGGACTGCCTGCCGGGCTATCTGCCTCAAAATCCTCTTCAGGCTCAAACCCGAGGACATCCTCATCATCTTCCGCTTCTTCTACGGTAACGTCTTTCTCTTTTATATCCTTCTTAAGAGATTCTGAGAGGAGCCTTGAAAACGTATCTTTAGGTGCGACAAGGGGTTCCTTGGGCTCTTTGGCTGAAGGGACTTCGTCCTTCATGAGGCCCTGCCTCGTATACTCTCTCGAAGGGCTGGCGTCTGAGGGTTGCCTGATCGGCTCCGGTCTCTCTTCTTCAGCTGTCTCTGAACTGCCGAGGCCATACGTGTCTTCTCCAAGCGGCCCGGTGTCTTTAACGGAGTCAACCTTAGGCTCAGGTTCGCCGAAGTCAAAGTCTTTAAACGGAGATTCATCGGCAGATAGACCTTTGCCAGGCTCAGCGCCGGAATCAAAACCTGAGATAGCATCGGTCTCGGATGAGTCCTTGTCAGTATCGACCCTGCCTTCCTGTTTGGGAACCTCCCCCCATCCGGCATCTTCCGATTCAGGACTCGAGAGCGTCTCAGAAGTACGTCTAGGGTCGACTTCACCCGGGTCAGGCGCGGCTATGCCTCCATCAACGGAGAAGCTGAAATCAAGGTTATCGAATGAGACAGGGGGCTTCTTTTGAGGAAGATCAGAAGAAGCCTCTTCCTGCGTCCCCGTACCTGAACTCTCAGCAGAAGGGGTCAAGTCAAGGCTGAGATTAGGCCCTTCAGGGGACTTGGGTATATCCCTGTCCTTGCCGGGCCTTTCAGCCGGTCCAACTGACAATATCTCCTCGACCGGGGTCTCTTCAGGCGGGGTAACGAGAAAGATGTTCTGGCACTTGGTGCACTTGACCCTTACCCCTGCCCCTGTGACCCTTGAATCGTCGAGGCGAAACTTCGTAGAACACCTGTCGCACTGTATTATCATATTTTATCTTTTTTTCTCGTGCGTTTAATGGCTTATATATCCCATTTTTAGCATAGCCGCCCCCTTAATTCAAGGGTTTAAACGGCGCCTTGAGCCTGTGCCGTAAAAACCGCCTTTTCACCCATGCAAGTACCTGTCATCTACCATCCGCTCAACCCTGAAAAGGCCGGTTTTGTCCTTGACACCCGCCTGCCTCGCCTATATCCTTAAAAAACGAACGTCTCTTTAAAACCTGATACCGGCCGGCCCTGCGCCATCTCGCAGAAGACTTCCTCCAAAAAGCAATAAAAGTGCCTGAAAAGGCCTGACCAGAGAAGAAAAACAGAGGCAGACACAGAAAAAATGCAGACTCAACTCCGTCAACTCATCCCTGAAAATGAGATACACTCGATAGTCAGGAGACTTTCTGCCGAGATACGCGCTGAGAATCCCTCGTCCGAGGCGGTCCTGATCGGGGTGATGAAAGGGGCATTTGTCTTCATGGCCGACCTTGCCAGAGAATTAGGTCCGGCCTTCGAGGTCGACTTCATGCAGGCGGCGTCATACGGGCACAGGGATACGCCCTCCGAGGAGGTTCGGATAATATCTGACATATCGGTTGATATAAGAGGCAGGGACGTGATCGTCGTCGAAGGGATAATCGACCGCGGCAATACCGCAAAGGCAGTTATAAATCACCTTGAGAAAAAAGGGCCGTCATCGATAAGGCTCTGTACGCTTATCCTCAGAAAGGGGCACAGCCACAATCTAACCGTAGATTATATCGGCAGGCAGATAGACGACGGCTTCATCGTAGGCTACGGCATGGATTACAGGGAAAAGTACCGCGGGCTAAAGGGACTCTTTACCATAGACAAGACCTGATGCCGCATGGAGGCCTAGTTATGGCTGAACGGCTCATCGAAGAGCTGCTTGACCCGGGCGCATACCCTGAGCGCCCAACTGAAGTAACGCTGTGCCAGACGCATATCTCATACCTCTTTCTGACCGCTAAATACGTCTACAAGATAAAAAAACCTGTCGACTTTGGATTCCTCGATTTTACCACACTTGATAAGAGGCTCCTTTACTGTACGGAAGAGGTCCGGCTGAACAGGAGACTCGCCCCAGACATATATCTCGGAGTTGTCCCTGTCGCGCTTAAAAACAGCAAGGCAACGATGGAGGCCCAAGGGTCGCCTATTGAGTGGGCTGTAAAGATGCGCCGTCTGGATGAAGCATCAATACTCAGCAATATCTTGTCAAGCGGCACTATCCCCGAAGAGGCGATCGTCCGCATAGGACACGCCATAGCAGAGTTTCACAAGACCGCCTTTTCCAACCCGCGGATATCCGGGTTCGGTTCGCCCGAGGTCATAAGCCGCAATACAACAGAGAACTTCTCCCAGACAGAGCGGTACGTCGGGAGGGCTGTATCAAAAGAAGCCTTCGATATCATGCGTTCTTATACTGAAAGGTTCATATCATCGAACTCACGGATCTTCCTTGAGAGGGCTTCTTCAGGGTATGTAAGGGACTGCCACGGCGACCTCCACTGCGACCACATCTCTATCGGCGACGGGATCGAGATATTCGACTGCATAGAGTTCAACGAGAGGTTCAGGTACTCGGATGTAGTGGCTGACATAGCCTTTTTATCGATGGACCTTGATTTCAGGAACAGGCCTGACCTTGCCAAGGTCCTTGACGACGCCTATTTCGCATCAACCAATGATACTGACGGCAGAAGGCTTATGGATTTTTACAAGTGCTACAGGGCGCTCATCCGCGCGAAGGTAGACTGCCTCAAATCAGAAGAGACAGAGGTCCCTGCCCAGGAGCGCCTTAACGCATTTTTATCGGCCAGGGTCCACTTCCGGCTCGCAAGAGAGTACTCTGAAGGGGGCTTAAAGCCTCTGCTGATCATCTCCTCAGGCCTGTCAGGTACAGGCAAGACTACGCTTTCGAGGGCGATAGCCTCGGCAACCGGCGCGGTAGTCATATCATCCGACATGGTCAGAAAAGAGCTTGCAGGGATTTCGCCTCAGACGCATTGCGTTAATGGGTATGGAGAGGGGATATACTCTCCTGAACTTAGCGCGAGGACATACGCTGAGATCATATCAAGGGCAAAGACACTCCTTGAAAAAAAACGGACAGTCATACTTGACGCGACTTTTTTAAGAAACAGTTCCATTGCCGCAGCTTTGACAGCGGCAAAAGAGGTAGGGGCTGATACACGCATCATACGGTGCGTCTGCCCTGAAGAGATCATCAGGGAGAACATATTAAAAAGAGAGTCTCAGGTCCAGCAGGGCGGAGCCTCTGACGCAGGGTGGGAGGTCTATCTGAGACAGAAGGGTTCGCTTGAGAATATAGCGGAAGACCACCTTGTCGTAGATACGTCTATTGGTATCGAAGGGTCGCTTCGTTATATATTCGAGAAAATTTTCGATTGAGGGTTGTTTGCCGTTATGTTTTAATCTCACGATGAATAAATCGATAGTTCTTGTAAGCGGCGGCATGGACAGCGCTGTGACAGCGGCGATAGCCGCCTCGCTCGGGCCGGTCGCGTTTTTGCACGTAAACTACGGTCAACTCACAGAGGCACGGGAGCTTAAGGCCTTCACAGAGATAGCCGACCACTTTCGCGTTAAAGAACGCCTCATCGCCGACATCAGATACCTCAAAGAGATCGGCGGGTCTGCCCTTACAGACTCTAATATAGAGGTCCCTGTCGGTGACCTCTCGAAAAAAGAAATACCCGCGACATACGTCCCTTTCAGAAATGGACACCTCCTTGCGATAGCTGTCTCATGGGCCGAGGTGATAAAGGCAGATTCGATCTACATCGGCGCTGTCGAGGCTGACAGCTCAGGGTACCCTGACTGCAGAACGGAATTTTTCGCTTCGTTTGAAAGGGCCGTTGCGCTTGGTACAAAGGCAGGCGCCATCTCCATCAAGACGCCGCTTATAAAGATGAGCAAGGCCGAGATAGTCAGAAAGGGCGTTGAGCTTGGCGCGCCGCTAAGCCTGACATGGTCGTGCTATAAAGAAACAGATGCCGCCTGCGGCAGGTGCGACTCTTGCCTTCTGAGGCTAAGAGGGTTCGAAGGCGCCGGGGTCAAAGACCCGATACCTTACAGACAGGGAGAGTGAATAAAGAAGCGAAAGAGAACAGGTGGCGGCAAGACGCAGCATCTCTCCTCCCCTTTGTTCGATTATAAGGGGAGGACGGGTGGGGTTAGTTGCAGGCGAAGCGCGCATTTGGAACTGTATGGTAAGACTGGTGTCCATGTGAAAAATATCTCTCTGATTTTTGCTTTGCACTTCCGTGCGCTTTTTGGGTATGGCTCGCTTCGCTCTCGAGCCGACTCGCAGTAAATACAAAGGCCTGTTCGTAGGCTCTCGGTCAGGCTCGCTACGCCATAACCCGGGTTGTTTAGAGGCAAAGACAGATTCAAAGGAAGATAGCCTCGGTTTGGCTTTGAATTACTACAACCGGTGGGCAAAGCCCACCCTACTATACTGAGGAGGCTCAATATGACTTTCATCCAGTTTTTAAAGATCAAGAAAGGGATAGACCCTGAGGGCAAGGACCTCAACGAGCTCATGAACGAATACTACGACGAGTACACCTCGTTTCTCATGGGCATGAAAGAAGGCTGCGGCCCGAAGTAGCTGACAAGCCAGGCGGACTTTAGTCAGAGCTATTGACGCAAACGGGCCCGTTCAACACTGTAAATAACTGACACCTATGCTTCACAGGGATCTGCGATGAGCTATACAAGAAGGAGTTTCGCTGAAGATGAGGCTTTGCGGCTCGCCCCGTACGCGGCAAAGAGCGTGGAGACGAGAGGCAGAGTCCACCCTGAGCCTGAGCACCCTTTCAGGACACCCTTCCAGAGGGACCGCGACAGGATAATCCACTGCAACGCATTCAGGCGGCTTGAGTACAAGACACAGGTCTTTGTCTACCACGAAGGCGACCACTACAGGACGCGCCTCACCCACACGATCGAAGTCGCGCAGATCTCAAGGACGATAGCCCGCGCCCTCGGGCTTAACGAAGATATCTCAGAGGCCGTAGCCCTTGCACACGACCTCGGGCACCCTCCCTTCGGCCACTCAGGAGAAACCGTATTAAACGAGCTGATGGCTGAACACGGCGGGTTCGAGCACAACGGACACAGCCTCAGAATCGTCGATGAGCTTGAAAAGCGTTATCCGTCCTTTACCGGCCTCAACCTCACTTGGGAGGTCCGTGAAGGGATTGCCAAGCACAGCTCAGAGCATGACAGGCCCGGGCCGCACCTCGCCTTTGATAAAGACAGATCAGCGTGCCTTGAGGCCCAAATCGTCGACATAGCAGACGAGATAGCTTATAACAACCATGACATAGACGACGGGCTTTCATCCGAGATGATCACGGTTGACGCGCTAAAGACCGTTGAACTATGGCAGACGAATTTTGAAGATGCAAAAAGCAAGTGCCCTGACGCAGATCATAAGGTTTTAAAGTACCAGACGATCATCAGGATAATAAACGCGCAGGTAACCGACCTTGTAGATACGATCCTGAAGTCCATCGACGAGGCCGGGATAAAGGACGCTAAAGGCATACGCGAGAGGAAGAAGCCTATCGCCTCTTTCAGCCCTGAGATGGAAAAGAGGAACCGCCAGCTAAAGAGGTTCCTCCACGAGAACCTCTATAAGCACCACAGGGTTATAAGGATGGCTGATAAGGCCGAGCGGATAATAAAAGAGCTTTTCAAGGCGTACCTGAGGGCCCCGAAACTCCTTCCACCCCACGTAAGTTCTCTCATAGACAAACCAGGCAGGGAAAAACACCGCGTCATCTGCGATTACATCGCGGGCATGACCGACCGCTTCGCCCTTGACGAGTACAAAAAGCTGTTTGATCCGTATGAGAAGGTTTGAGGGGCATATTTTATATGATGAATCTTAGCAGTCATCTTTGCAGTTAAACCAAACCCGGGGCATGGCGTAGCGAGCCTGACCCAAAAGGCGCACGGAAGTGCACAAAAGAAAACTCAGATGAAATTTTATAAGGTAGTGGCTTTGGACTTACTCCAGCAGAATGCACTAGAATAAATTGTCCGCACGGAGTACCCTGCGGTACTAGTTTACTTGCTTTGTTCACCTTGCTCAGGAGCTTATGAATAAGATAGTAATTTCTGAAATTCACTCAGGTGTTTCAATTCCTTGGATTATGGGTAGTATAGAAAATCGAAGGGCATATCTCGGACACTGAGAGGATAGGCTTGTCTGCCAGGAATCGTCAGTTACGGTTTATTTATTTGATTTTAATTACATTTTGGAAATTTTAGACTTGAGGAGCAATTTGAATGAAGAAATTGGTCGAGAAAGTATTTGTTACGGAAGGTGAGCCTGAATTTACTTTTGTACAACCACCAAATTTTAATGAAATATTCCTGGATATTCGCCGAGCAGGTAAACCAGTGATAATTGAGGGGCAATCCGGTACTGGTAAAACTACTTGCGTTAAAAAAATTCTCGTCAAATTAGGAAGTAGTTTACAGGCTATCTATCTTACAGCAAGGTCCGCTACTGATGTCGGTAGAATTGAAGCAATCGTTCTAAGTAGGCCTGCCGGGATATTTGTTATAGATGATTTTCATCGCCTTTCGGAACAATTGCAGATCAAGCTTGCAGATCTTGCTAAAGTGGCAGCCGAGTCTGCTGATGGAAGCAATTTACCAAAGCTAATAATTATCGGTATAAATCAAATTGGCAGCGATTTGATTCAGTTAGTTCCAGATGTTGCGAAAAGAATCGGAATTCATCGCATTCACCCAGGAACAGAAGCAAGCATTCGAGACCTAATTGAGTTAGGCTGCAATGCTCTCAACATTAAAATTGTTACTCCAGAAATTGTATTTTCCGAAAGTAGAGGTGACTATTGGTTGACCCAGCAACTTTGTCAATCCATCTGTATCCTTAATAATGTCCTTGAAACTCAAGATGACGCCATAGAATTAAATTTTGAAATTCACGGATTACGAGACAAAGTTGTTGACCGACTCAAATCAGCTTATGGCCCTGCGGTTAAAGAATTTTGTCGTGGAAGAAGATTTAGGCCGAGCAATGATCCGTATTATAAATTGCTTAAGACAGTAAGCCAGCAGGAGAGTTCAATTGTAGATTTGAATATGTTAGCGAATTCCACCCCAGAAGTTAGAGGCAGTATTAATAATATTAAAGACCATCGACTCCCCGTTCTCCTTGAATCAAAGCCCACATGTGCGCGGCATTTTTACTATAACGCTGAAACTAAAAGCTTTGCCATAGAAGACCCAGCGCTATTCTACTTCCTGAAGCACCTTGACTGGGATTATTTACGTGTGGCTTGTGGTTTTAAGGAAACAGATAAAGATTACGAATATGACTTTGCAATTTCTTTTGCAGGAGAAAATAGGGATCTCGCTAGATTTATAGCTGAGCAGCTGGAAATTTTAGATGCTCATGTTTTTTATGATGAACATTTCGAGGCAAATTTTTTAGGCAAAACATGGTCGGAACAATTTAAAAAAATATTTTCGACTGATAGCCGTTTAGTGATATGTGTTTTAGATAAGAACCATAAAGAAAAAATATGGCCAACTTTTGAACGAGAGTGCTTTCAACCCAGAGTTGCCGCTGAAGACGTTATTCCGATTTTTCTTGATGATACTACTTTCGTTGGCATATCAAGCGATTTAGTAGGAATAAAATTCAAGTGGAATCACTCCGATCCCGAATGGAAGGACAAGGTTATAGATTGTGTCGTACTAAAAATCATAGATAGGTTGGGGCAGTAATTTCAATCAACTATGCGTTCTATTGATATTGTATAGCCTCCTTTTTTAGCCATGTAGGGTGCGCTAAGCGCACCATTTGCGTAGGTGTATATGACTACAAGTAGACCATACCCATTGCATCATGTCATGCAGATTTTCATCCACCTGAAGCCAGGTCTATCAGGCAAAATCAACCGGAATAATTTCCATTTGAATGATCCGTCGAATTGTAGTAATCTATATAGATGATCCGGCCCTTGCAGGGCCGGTTTTCAATCACAGAAGGAGGTAGTGCAATGGGTAACGAGTGCGGAAGTTGCGGGTCTGATGGCGGCGGCCCTTTTTCAGAAGGTCTTGAGCTGGTAGAGTTCGTGTACAACGCCCACGGCGGCGGGGTGCGTAACGCCCCGATCCCGGACGGCGGTCTTTCAGCAAAGTGTCACGGTTGCGGCGAGCAGTTCGTGCTGAAGACCTTTGTCGGCAAGTGCCCGAAGTGCGGCGGAGTTCACGCGGTCTCACCGCCAAGGTGCGACGACGCTGACAACATCCAGTTCGCAGGCGCAGGATACAAGCTCCCGGAAGACAGATAAGTTTCCATCAGATGGCAGATGTTCAAAGCCCCCCTCACTTGCGTGAGGGGGGCTTTTTTTGCTCGGCCCAATCCGTCCGTTCGGCAGGATTCGACAATTTATCCGGGTGCGCTTGCTCAATCGTACCCTTTCCTGCGTAAGGCCCTGCCATAAACTCTCGTCTCTTTATTTACAGATCGGCATATCAGCAGGTTTTACATATATCGATTTGAACTCAGAGACTGTCACAAGGCCCGGCTTCGCGCCTTTCGGCTTTTTTACGTATCTGGCCTCGGCGTAGATGACCTCGACCTTTCCTGCCTCGCGGCCCTTTGAGTGGAAGGCCGCAAGAGAGGCCGCCTCTTCTATCGTCTTTTTCGTCAGCTCTCCGGCTCTGCCTGCTACCTTTATAAGGATATGCGAGCCGGCAATCCCCTTTATATGAAACCAGATGTCTTCTTTAGCGGCGTACTTGCGGACGATGAGGTCGTTTCCAGTGCCGCTTTTGCCGCAAAGCACCTCGAAACCCTCTGATGAGACGTAGCGCCTGACTGGCTCTGCCTTCTCAACGACCGCCGCCTCTTTTACCCTGCCTGCTTCAAGAGATGTTTTTTTCATGTACCTGCCTTCGATAAGCTCTCCCTTGAGATCTTCCAGCTCCTGCCATGTAGTCACGCACTCAAGTCCGTAGGCAAGGCCTGAGATATACTCCATCTCCTCTTCGGTCTCTGGTATCCTCTGGCTCAAGACCTCGATAGCCTTCTTGCCCTTCCTTGCCCTTTTAAAATACCTCTCGCAATTCTCCTTGGGAGACAGCGTCTTGTCTATCTCTACTTTTACCACCTGAGGCGGGATGACCGTATAGTCTATAGCCTCAACCTCAGAGGCCCCTCTCTTTATAAGATGATAGTTCGCCGTAAGAAGTTCGCCTGTCAATCTGTCTGTAAGCCCTTTTTCTGCCTTTGCAAGGTCGCCCTTGAGGTTATCAAGCTTCCTCGCCGCCTTTTTTGTGGCGTCCTGGATAACCCTTTTTATGCGGTTTTTCTCAAGGGTAAACTGCTCAAGCCTTACAAGATCGGAGAAATGATTATCGACCGCCTCGTTCCATCCCGGGTGATCCCCTTTTGTTATCCGCACCCCGTCTTCATGGACAGGGGCTGATGGAAGCGGGGCAAGTTTAATACCCGGCACGACTGCACGGACTGATGTCTCAGCAGGAAAATACCTGAGGCTATCGAGTACGACCCCGTCTTTGTCTTTATTAAGGAGGATGATGTTACTCGATTTTCCCGTAAGCTCGGCTACAAGGGTAAAAGACTCGGCAGTCTCGTCAAAGCCCTTTTTAAGGTCGATAGAGCATATCCGCTCATTATCTATCTGCCGGATGGATACTATCCGCGCGTCTGTCAGTCTGCTGCGAAGATAAGCGCAGAACCTCAGCGGGGCCGGAGGGTTTATAAACGCTTCTTCGGTCAGATGTATCCTCGGAAAAGCCGGATGGCATGATATAAGGAGCCTTTCCTCCCTGCCGCGCAGGAATATCCTTAATATGATATTCCTCTCGTCAGGCTGATGCACCCTTGAGATAACACCGCCGATGATACGGGACTGCAATTCTTCGATTATATTTTTAATCAGCTCAGGTGCCATAGGTGAAAGATTATAACACGGATCTTTTTCTCCATCCATCCGGCGTTTTCTCCCTTTCAAGCCGAGGAAAACTCCCTTGACATGCCAGTATCGATTGTTATATTATTTAAGGACACTTACAGATAAAAGTCGCCTGGTATACGGTCTCTCTTATTTGGCGTCCCTGATAACGTTAGTAGGAAAACGCCTTAAATAGAACCTGCCGAGCGGCTTAACCTTGTCTCTGCGGCCTTTGTATATTGTATATTGTATCAAGACAGTCCCTAACCGGAGGTAACGATATGGCAGGCGAAAAACACGGTAAAAAGACCGGCGAGGAACAAAGCGCCATAGACAACAAACTTAAGGCGTCCCTTTCGAGGCGCAGTTTCTTCAAGAAGGTGCTCATCGGCGTCGCGGCTGTCGGCGCGACAGGCGCTATCGCCAAAAAGACTGCGGACCATCTGCTGCCTGAGGCTAACAACCAGCAGGCGTATCTTGATGATGTGCTACCGGGAGACAAGATCGTGGCATCGTGGCAGTACGTGGAGATGAAGAAGTCGGAAAAAGAGGCCCTTGTAAAGACGCTCGTCGCTAACTACAGGGAAAAAGCCTGATCTTAAAGCATCCTCAGGGGGTTAACCGTGTCAGACGATAAGAAAAAACCTGAAGAGACAGCCGTACAGGGACCGAAGGAAGCGACCAGGAGAGGATTTCTCCGGGATGCAGGCACCCTGACGGCCGCCACGATCGCCGGCGCGGCGGCTCTTGTCACGCAGACTGACGAGGCCGAGGCAAAGGCTAGCTGGGCAGAGTGGTTCCAGAAGAACTACCGGCTCATGACGGACGAAGAGAAGAAGGAGTCTGTAGAACGTCTTGAGAAGAGGTATTCGGAAGAATACGGCAAAGCTACGACCGTAGACTCTTCTCCGGCAATGGAAGGGGTCCTCTTCGGATACGCCCTGAACATCCAGAAGTGCATCGGGTGCAGGAGATGCGTCCATGCGTGCGTGAAAGAGAACAACCAGTCGCGCAACAACCCGGAGATCCAGTGGATCAGGGTCGTAAAGATGGAGAAGGGCAACTTCACCACCGAGAATATGGACAAGGGGTATCCAAAGGACTACGGCATTCAGGTCGGCGGCAACGCCTACGAGAACGCCGGGGTCACGCTAGAGGGAGAACACTACTACACGCCTGAGGAAGTCCCTGAAAAAGGGTCGTTCTACTTCCCGATGCAGTGCATGCAGTGCGAAAAGCCGCCCTGCGTCAAGGTATGCCCGGTAAGGACGACCTACAGAGAGCCGGACGGCATCGTCGTCATCGACTACAACTGGTGCATCGGTTGCAGGATGTGCATCTCCGCCTGCCCTTACTGGGCAAGGCGCTTCAACTGGGGCGAGCCAAACCTGCCGCAGGAAGATATGAACCCTGTCACCCATTATCTCGGCAACAGGCCGAGGATGAAGGGTGTCGCTGAAAAATGCACCTTCTGCCTTCAGAGGACGAGAAAGGGCAGGTACACGGCGTGCGTTGAGGTCTGTCCGGTCGGCGCCAGGAAGTTCGGCAACCTTCTCGACCCTGAGAGCGAGGTAAGGAAGATCCTTGAGAAGAAAAGGGTCTTCAGGCTAAAGGCCGACCTTAACACATACCCTAAATTCTTCTACTTCATAGACTAAGGGGCGGAGTCAATGAGACATAAAATACAATTTGCGATAGATTTCGTGACTTACGCCGTAAGAGGCGGCCCTAAGTTCTACCTCTGGATGCTCGGCCTCGGGTTTTTCATACTGCTCATGTCATACGGAGCCTTTAGGCAGTTCACCGAAGGGATGATCGTCACCAACTACAACGACCAGGTGAGCTGGGGCCTGTACGAGGCGCAGTTCGTCTTCCTGGTCGGCGTCGCGGCCGCGGCCGTAACTGTCGTTTTTCCGTCGTACGTCTATCACCACAAGAAACTTAAAGAGATAGTCGTCCTCGGAGAGATGCTCGCGATAGCCGCTGTCTTCATGGTCATCATCTTCATCATGTTCCACATGGGGCGCCCTGACAGGCTCTGGCACCTTCTGCCGGTCATCGGCATATTCAACTGGCCAAACTCGATGCTCACCTGGGACGTGCTGGTCTTAAACGGCTACCTCGGTCTGAACGCAGTATGCGGCTTCTACTATCTCTACAAGAGGTACTCCGGCCAGGAGGTCAATAAATCCTTCTACATGCCGCTTGTCTATATCTCCATAGTATGGGCGCTTTCGATACACACGGTCACGGCCTTCCTCATCAACACGATGCCGTCGAGGCCGATGTGGTTCCACTCGATGATGCCGATAAAGTTCATCTCGACCGCATTTGCGGCCGGCCCTTCGATGATCATCATCGCCTTTCTGGTCATACGCAAGAACACGAAGCTCAAGATCGCGGATGAGGCTATAGAGCTACTCGCCCAGATAGTGACCTGGTGCCTGGGCATAGCGATCTTCCTGACGATCGCCGAGGTGGTAACAGAACTTTATCCGTCGACCGAGCATTCGTTCTCGCTCAAGTACCTGATGTTCGGCATGCACGGCCTCACCGGGCTCGTCGCATGGTACTGGTCTTCGATAGTCCTGATGATCAGCGCGTTCATACTGCTCCTTACGCCGCGCTTCAGGAAGGACCACAGGTTCTTCCTGCCGCTTGCCTGCGCAATGACGTTTGCCGGGATATGGATCGATAAGGGCATGGGGCTTGTAGTGCCGGCCTTCATCCCGACGCCTATCGGCGAGCTCTCCGAGTACACGCCGTCGTGGATCGAGATCATAAACTCACTGGGCGGATGGGCCTCCGGGCTCTTCCTCTTCACCCTCCTTGTGAAGGGCGCTGTCGGCGTACTCCTCGGCGACCTGAAGAACGGGGGAGAGTGGGAGCCGATCGTCATCTCCGAAGAGTCAAAGGAGGAGAGCTACCGTGGGTAACTTAAGAAAGATATTCGGCATGGCCGTATTTACGGCCATGCTTGCCGGAGGGCTTTATGCGGGCGCGTCGGCGCAGGACGCTCCAAGCGAGCCTGCGGAGCCTACAGATTGCTTTGAAAGCAGAGACGGTTACAGCTCCGTAACGAGAGAAGAGGTCGACGGGAAGACCAATGTCAAGTGCTCGAAAGAGACGGGCGGGGTACTCTGGTGGGGAGACCCGTACTACGGCACTGAGGCAATGGGAGAAATGCCTGTTCCGGCTGATTATTCGCGCGAAGAGGCTGTTGTGAAGCCCCGGACCACACAGCTACGCTACTATATGCCGTGTACCCAGTGCCACAACGGCTCCATGGTCCCTTACCCGAAGAACAAGAAGCCGCGCGAGCTGGCGATGCACCAGGACATAGTGCCTGATTCAATGGACCTCCAGCACGGCAGAGGGGCGATCTGGTGCCTTGATTGCCACAACCCGCGCAACCGCAACACGTTCATCGACCACAACGGCGGGGAGATAAGCCTCAACCAGCCACAGAAGCTGTGCGGCAAGTGCCACGGCGAGGTCTACAGCGACTGGAGGGACGGCATACACGGCAAGCGCATAGGCCAGTGGACAAAGGGCGGCAAGAAGAGATGGTGGGTATGCACCGAGTGCCACAACCCCCACATGGTCCAGACAAAGAGGTTCCAGCCGATAAAGCCTGAGAAAGCCCCGGCGCTTCCAAAGGGCATGAAAAACGCCAACCATGAGAGACACGGCGAACACAAGAGCGAAGGCAGCGCAGAAAAGACCGGTCACTGATAGTTAATGGCAGGATACGTTGAGGCCGGGCGTCGAAAGACGCCCGGCCTTTTTTATTTCAGATAACAGAAAAACCGCAAAAACAGAACCGCCCGCCAGTGAGAGAATCAAGGAGCAGGTTGCAAACCTGCTCCCGCAAGAGAACCCGCTTAACTACTAACCCCTCCCAGCCTCCCCTTATAGTAAGGGGAGGAGCGAAGACAAAGCTCCAGCTTTTAAATTTGGCTTTTGCCTTGATACAAAACCCGGCTGGCGAAGTTGCTTTGTTTTTGCCTTTAAACAAAACCGGGTATGGCGGGATGAGCATAAAGGAGGGCCGCTTGGCAGGTCTTTGTATCTACTGCGAAACGGCCCGACAGCGAAGGGAGCCATACCCAAAAAGATGCACTGAAGTGCAAAGCTAAAGTCAGAGAGATGTTTTTTACAAGGGTTGTTCGAGCTACACCCAAAAGCACACGGCAAGAAAAAACCGCTTAACTGCTAACCCCTCCCGGCCTCCCCTTATAGTAAGGGGAGGAGCGAAGATAAAAACGCACGGCAGTGCGGCAAATGAAAATCAGCATAGACATAGCCGCATGAGTAGTTGTTTTGGAGTTGTATTTGCCTTTGCCTCTAAACAAAACCCGGGTCATGGCGTAGCGAGCCATACCCAAAAGACGCACTGAAGTGCAAAGCTAAAGTCAGAGAGATATTTTTTTCAAGGGCCGTTGTCTGGTCATGCAGATCATGCGGCGGGTGTGACCCGTCCTACCGCCAGGCCTTTGACGTTAGCCCTTGCCTTTAAACAAAACCGGGTATGGCGGGATGAGCATAAAGGAGGGCCGACGAGCAGGCTCTCTTCTTTTATCTGTTAGGAGGCCTGACAGCGAAAGGAGCCATACCCTAAAGGCGCACAGAAAGTGCAAAGCCAGAGTCAGACCGATGTTACTTGCAAAGGGGCGTTGTCTTGTTTTGCAGTTAAAAAATGAATCCAGAAGCGCACTGTAATGCGCAAAAGAAAAGACCGCTTACGGCTAACTCCTCCCAGCCTCCTCTTATAGTAAGGGGAGGAGCGAAAGCAAAAAGCGCGCTCCGGCCGCAAAAGACAGCAAGCCCTGCCTCAGCAGACCGCCTGTTCAAGGCATTCATCGTATGCCGGCTCATTGATGAATACGACCCTGTTCTTGCCGCTTTTCTTGGCTAAATATAGCCTCTCATCAGAGATCTTTATCAGTTCTTCGGTATCATTCACTATGTCATACGGACAGTAGGCGACGCCCATTGAGGCAGTGATCTTCTTTCCATTCATCCCGGTAAATCGGTGGTTTTCGACAGCGCGTCTCAGTTTCTCGGCAAGGATCTTCACGCCTTTGGCCCCGGTGTGGGTAATGTAGCCTATGAATTCTTCGCCCCCGTAGCGCGCCCAGAGATCGGTCGACCTCGTATGCGCCCTAAGTAGCGCGCTCAGCTCCGAGAGGACGATATCCCCCTGCTGGTGGCCGTAGGTGTCGTTGACCGTCTTGAAGTTGTCTATATCGACCATGATGACGGCCAACGGGGTCGAGTACCTCTTTGAAAGCTCGAAGTCCTTACCCATGCTGTCGAAAAAATGCCTCCTGTTGTAAAGCGAGGTAAGGTGGTCTGTGACGGAGAGCCGCTCCATCTCCTTGTGTGTAGTGGCATTGTCGAGGCTTAAGGATATCTGGGCGATGATGCTTGCAAGATGGTCTGTCTCTGCGCTGTTCGGCAGATCTATGCCTCCGAGCATTACGACGCCTATCGGATCTCCCTTTGACAGGAGCGGGAACCATGTGTCGGCCTTGCACCCGACAGGCGTTGTGCAGTTGCCTTTGACGGCATTTTCACCGTGCTTTATTAGCGCCTTTTTCTCATGCACGCATTTTAAGGCCGCCTCAGTGCCCCTTCCGATATTGCCGAGCCCTTCCACCTTGCCGAAACCTGCTATCTCTCTTATGACGCCGGTTGTCTCGTCGTAGAGATAGGCGACTGAGACCTCCGCCTTTGTAAGGCTTGAAAGCCTCTCTACGGCCGCCCTTACAAGCCCCTCAGGATTTTTGGCCATCAGCAGCACCTTTGAGATCTCGTTGATGTTTTCAAGTCTTTGTTCCCTGACTTTTATCGATTCGACCATTGCGTTAAAACCGCTTCCTATCGCCTCGAAGTCGTCTTTTGTCCTGAGGTCAAGCCTTGAGTCGAGGTCTCCGTCAGCCATGCCTTTCATCGCGTTTGCGACCGCATTTATCGGCCTGGTCGTATCTATGTAGACGAAGTAGGCGAATCCCATACCGAGGAGGGCCCCAATGCAGGCGAGTATCAGTATGCCGGTCTCTGTCTCGTTAATATGGCGCTTCACCTCTGCGTCCGGGATGCCTATGGTTATGGCGCCTATGACGCCTCCCTCGGAGTTCATTATTGGCTCTGAGGCGAAGTATGCCTCAACACCCCTTGAGACAGAGGCGCCTACGAACCTGTCGCCATTTTTTATGTTGGCGGCGACATCTTCCGGCACGGATGCCGCAGGGCCGAATACGTCCTTTGCCCCTCCCCATGAGGCGACAGCGACAGGGTCGTGCGTTCCCATGTCTACTATCGCTGATGAGACCTGGAAGGTATCGTAAATAGAGTTCGTCAGCCACGAGTTTCTGTTGAGAAGTATGCCTGTGACAAACGCGCCTGATGAGGCCTGCCCGGTCTTTGAGGCTACAGGCGTCACGACTATCTGTAAGAGCGCCATTGTGTCGTTAAGACGGGATGAGAGCCCGCTATCAAAACTGCTTACGGCATCGACCCCGACCTCTTCTGTCGAAGAAATGGATTCAGAGGTCTGTATCGCCTTTGCTACAAGGCCGTTTATCTCAAGGCGCCGGCCTGCCGGCATCTCTTTTGATGTGGAGGCTATGACGCGGCCATGCTTGTCTACAACCGCCCATATATCGACATAAGGTCTGGCTGCCTTGAACTCGGAGAGGATCTCTGAAAGAACTCCGGCGTCTTTAGCCTCGATTGCGGCCTTGATAGACCCCTGATTGGCCGCCTGGAGCATGCCGAGCTTCATCTGCTCCATCCTTGAGTAGTATATCTTCCAGACCCCTTTGAGCTTGAGGTTGAGGTCGTTTAAGGCCTCTTTTTCGATCCTCTCGGAGAGCTTTACCGTTGAGAAGTAATAAAAAGACCCTGACAGCAGGAATATCAGCGCGAAAAAAGCTAGAAGCGTCTTTGTGCCTATCGATAGCCTCGGCCTCCATGCGCCATAGACGACCCTGTGCCTGTTATCGAAGATCATTATGCAGCTCCTTTAAAGAGAAGGCTATTCAAGATGCCTGGCCATGACATATCAGGGCCACTTAAGTCCTTATCGGAGGTGTGGGTTGATTCTTGAATGATTTCGAGTGTTTTCAGGTGTTGTGGAAAAAAATCAAGGGGGTGTTTCGTTTTGAGGGCCGGATTTGGGACGTGATTAATCTTTTATTGCGTGAAGTGCCTTTTTTGCGATTATCTCGCCGTTGCGTACGCTGTCGCTGATGCCTATGCCGTGATATGCGCTCCCTGTTATGAAAAGGGAGGGATGCTTTGCTACCCCGGCCTCTATTGAGGCTATGCGTTCTTCGTGCCCGACCGTATACTGGGGCATCGAGGCGTTCCATTTGAAGACCCGTGCGACTACAGGCTCCGCTTCTATGCCCATGATCTCTTTGAGCTCCTGCCTGACCATGCGGACCATCTCCTTGTCATCGACTGATACCAGCTCTGAGTTCTTGGAGCCTCCGACAAAGCACCTGATAAGAACCGAACCAACAGGCGCGCGGTGATCGAACTTTCTGGATACCCATGAGGCTGCCATTATGCGCCTGCCCTCTGTCTTCGGCACGACGAACCCGAAACCGTCCATCGGGTGCTTTATATCGCTTTTTTTGTAACCGAGGGATATCGTAGCTGTAGAGACGTAGGGTATGGAGAGAAGCTCTTTTTCAAGCTCAGGGTCGAGCGACTGGAGCACAGAGGCCGCGACCCAGGCAGGGGCCGCGACTATTACAGCGTCAGCTTCTATAGATTCTCCGCCTTCGATTGAAACGGCGTAGCCTCTGCTCTTCTTTTCGACGGATTTAACCTTGACCCCTGTGCGTATCTTGTTGTCAGGGGACTTTGAAAGGGAGGTACAGAGCGTTTCAATGAGCTCGCTGAGGCCGTCTCGAAGGGTCATGAACATAGTCACCCTCTTTTTCGGCCCGGCGCCTTGGGCCGCGCCTGCCGCAGACTTTTTCATAAGGGCCATCTTTTTAAGCATGCCGCGTATAAGGGAGCCGTGTTCCTCTTCAAGCTGGACGAACTTGGGGAATGACGACCGGACGCTCATCGTCTCCGGGTCTCCTGCGTGGACGCCTGCGACAAGCGGTTCGGCTATCTTGTCAAGGACCTCTTTGCCGAGCCTTCTTCTTACGAATGAACCGAGCGTTTCGTCCTTGTTATCTTTTTTTCTGGGGATGAACAGCTCAGCGGCCATCCTGAGCTTTCCGGGCCAGGAGATGAGCGTGCTGTAGGCAAGGGGCATGATCTTGGTAGGCACCATAAGTATGACGCCCTCGGGCAGTATGTGGAGCTTGCCGCCGGACAGGACGTATGTCTTTTTGTACGCCTCGTTAGTGGCCAGAAGCTTATCTGATAGCCCGACGCGCTTACAAAGCTCCATGGCCCAGGGTTTTTCGGAAAGAAAGCAGTCAGGGCCGCCTTCTATAAGGAAGCCCTCTGTCCTTTCCGTTCTTATGTTGCCGCCGAGCCTATCGTTTTTCTCAAGTATGACGATCTCGAACGGCGGGGTGTCGCCCTGGTGCTCCCTGAGGCTGTACGCGGTGGCAAGTCCGGCTATGCCGCCGCCTATTATGACGACCCGTTTCATATCTATTGTTTTCTTTCGATGTGGCGTATGGCGAGATCAGCCAGCATCCCGGTAAATCCCGGGTCAGAGTTGAAGGAAGGGGTCCTCTTGAACAGAAGGCCGTTTTCTGATGCGACTGATCTGAAGAATATGTCTATGTCGTAGAGCGTCTCGACATGGTCGGCTACAAAGCCAATAGGCACAATAAGTACGCCCTTTTTCCCTCTCTTTTTCGCCTCTGCTATTATGTCTTCGGTATTCGGGCCGAGCCACTCGCGCGGCGACGCACCCCTCGACTGGAACGAGACCTTGTAGTCAAGGGCGCCTGTTTTTTTGAGGATCTCGACTACCGTTTGGTTGATCTGCAACTCATACGGGTCGCCTTCAAGCGCGACCATAGGCAGGCTGTGAGAGGAGAATATAACGAGGAAGTCCTTCTTTTCCGCCTCTGATAGCTCGGAGTTTATCCTCTTTGCCAGCAGGTCGACGAACCTTACGTTTAAATGCCACTGGCTCAGGAACTCTATTCTAGGCGAGCCTCCGAGGTCTCTTACGATCGACTTGACGTCTTCCTGGTAGCCGCCTGTAGCGATCTTTGTAAGAAACGGCGACATGACCAGCGCTACCGCCTCGGTAACGCCGTCATTCTTCATCTTCGAGATCGTCTCTTTTATGAACGGATGCCAGTAGCGCATGCCCACGTATGCCTTGTATGGGAGTCCCTGGCTTTGTGCGGCAGATTCTATGGCCTTCGCCTGCGCCGTAGTTATATCGAGGAGCGGCGACCTTCCGCCGATAAGCCTGTAGCGTTCCTTGGCCTTTTCTATCAGCTCGTCGGAGACAGGCCTCCCCTTGAGGACGTTAGTCACGAACGGTCCGATGTCATCTATTGAGTCCGCACCTCCGAAGGCGAGGAGGAGGAATGCCTTTTTGGAGTCCATGTCGTTTCCTTAGGTATTGAAGTAGTGTTACCGCTTGCTGAATTCGTGTACCGCGTCGATTACAGCCCTGACGTTATCAACCGGGGTGCCGAGCACAATGCCGTGGCCGAGGTTGAATATATGGCCGTTTCTTCCGCCTGCCATGTCAAGGGTCTCTTTTACGCGCTTCCTTATCTCGGAGACAGGGCCGAACAGGACGACCGGGTCAAGGTTCCCCTGTATTGCGTGGTCGTAGCCGAGCGTCTTCCACGCATCGTCGAGCCTCACCTTCCAGTCGACCCCGATGACGTCTCCGCCGGCTTTTTTGATCAGATGGAGGTACGTCCCCGTATTCGTGCTGAAGTTTATGAAGGGTACGTCCGATATCTTCTTTATGGCATCTATGACCCTTGAGGTGTACGGATGAGCGAAGTTCATGTAGTCGTCAGGCCCGAGGCACCCGACCCAGCTGTCAAAGAGCTGTACTGCCTGCGCGCCGGCCTCGATCTGCGCCTTCAGGTAGACGATGACCACGTCCGTGATCTTGTCCATGAGTATCTTCCAGCCCTCAGGGTCGGAGTACATAAGCTTCTTGGTGTTGACGTAGTTCCTCGACCCCTCGCCCTCTATGATGTAGCTTGCGAGCGTGAACGGGGCGCCGGAAAAGCCTATCAGCGGGACCTTTCCGTTAAGTTCCTTCTTGACGAGCTTTATCGCCTCAAGGAGGTACGGTACGTGCTCCTGCGGGTCTATCACCCTTACCGCGTCTATGTCCTTTCTGGTCCTTACCGGGTTGGATATGACAGGGCCTTCGTTCTTGGCGAACTCGAGCTTTATCCCCATGCCGTCAAGCGGAAGGAGTATGTCGGCGAATATGATGGCCGCGTCAAGGTCGAACGCCTTTATCGGCTGGAGCGTCACTTCGCAGGCAAGCTCAGGGTTCCTGCACATCTCCAGAAAGGAGTACTTCTCCCTGATAGCCATGTATTCCTTCATGTAGCGGCCTGCCTGGCGCATAAGCCAGACCGGTGTGTGTTCAACGGATTCTCTGCGGCAAGCCTTCAAAAAATTGTCATTCGCCATGAAAGACCTCTCCTCTCGACTCTATATTTTCTGCCCGGCCGTATAGGCTCAGAGCGCCGGATCCTGACTCTGGCGGTTATTATATTTCTAACGGCGGTGATTTTCAAGGTAATTCGCCTCAGGGCAGATCATCTTATCTGTTATGGCATCATTTACTTGAACGGGTTTTTACGCTATACTTACACCGTCTCCGAGATGGAAAAAGCCTTGAAGCGGCCTCAAGTCAGGCTTTTAAGCGCGTTTTAGGCGGGCTGAAGGTTCTCAGTTGTTTTTAAAATCGTTTTTTGAAGGGTGGCTACGGTTCGCGTATGGCAGATGAGATAAAAAAAACAGGGCTATTCGAATCCGATTTCAAACTGAAGTTCGGGATAAAGTTCTGTCTCCTTGCGATAGCCGGGGTCCTGTCGTTTACCCTGACTCTCCACCTGATCCTTGATAAGTCGTTGGAAGGCTCGTACGCAAACGCCATCTACACGATGTCTGATCTCAAGATACGGATATTCCCCCTCATATTCGCGTCGTTTTATTCGATATTCATACTCGGCCTTATAACCGTCGCGCTGATCGTCATCGCTCTCTTGTATTCGCACAAGATAGCCGGCCCGATATTCAGGCTAGAGAAGAACCTCGAGGCGATCGGATGGGGAGACCTTACGGTCAATACGAAGTTTCGCGGCAACGACCAGTTGATGTCGCTTGCCGAAGATGTCAATACGATGGTGCGCTCTCTTAACCACACCGTCAGGGGCGGCACAGATGCGTTCGAGGCGATAAACCGCGCACATCAGAGGCTCTCGTCTGTATTGGAGCGTGAAAATCCGTCTGAAGAAGACCTCAGGAAGGAGCTTGATGTCCTTAAAGGGGCGATAGCCGAACTGAAGAGGTTGACCGAAGGCGTAAGGATAAAAGATTGATCGTGAAAAAGGGCAGGATCCTGATCATTATACTCTTTGCAGGTGTCCTTGCGGGGGCCGGGTATGTCTATTCCCAGTTGACGAGCTACCATAACTTCAAAGGGCGGTGTCTCGAGTGCCACCTGCTCGTGCCTGGGCCCGGCGAGGTCCCGCGCACGTTCATGAAAGACATAACAAGGATGTGTGTCGATTGCCATAAGGCCGAGCAGGAGCTATCCCATCCGGTAGACCTGACGCCATCCATGCAGGTGCCTGAGGCGTTGCCTCTCGACTGGAAGGGCCAGATAACATGCGTTACCTGCCACGGGGCGCACAACCCAGGGTTCGGTCCTTCAAGGCTGAGGGTCAGGGCGTCAGGCCAGCCTTTCTGCTCCATCTGTCATAACGACCTTGAGGGAGGTCTTCATCAGTCGGCCCTTGGCACGGCGCATATCGGAAGGACCCAGTCAAGCAACTTCGTGCCGTGGGAATCGGGTAGCGTCCTTGATGATCTTTCTATCAGGTGCATGGCGTGCCATGACGCTACGTTCGGCGGCGACACGCTTGTAGAAAACCCTGATCTTCGCGGCACCATATTCCACAATGCCAACGAGATAGGCCTCAGCCATCCGATAGGGGTATCCTACCTGGAGGCCAGGCGCAAATACCAGGGCGCGTACCGTACGCTTGACAAGGTTCCGGCGCAGGTAAAGCTCTTCGGAGGCATGATAGGGTGCGGTACGTGCCACAACCCGTACTCAAAACAGCACTTTGAGCTTGTCATGAGCAACGAGGGGAGCGCGCTTTGTCTAGGGTGTCACATAAAATAGGCGATTATGCCATTTAATCACTGATTAACAGCTTTTTAACGAATACGTATTAGAATCAATCCGACTGTTGCAACGCAACCTTAAATATGCTAGCCTTGGTGCCTATGGGAAAGAATCCCAAGCCTTATAAGAGACGCAACTTCTTCATAAAAAAAGGCCTTCAGGCAAGGTTCATCATCGGCTTTTCACTGGCGGTCCTCGCGGGTTTTTCCATAAACCTCATAATCGCTTACTTTCTGATAGACAGGGAGATGGCAGAGGCGCTTTACAAGATCCATATAAAGTTCAGCACCACATCTCAGATAATCACCCCCATACTCTGGAAGCTCAGCGCGGTGACGATACCGCTTATCATCGTGATCTCGGCTGTCGCAGGGTACTTTCTGACCCGTCTTGTGGAGTTTCCGCTCCTGACGTTCAGAGGGGCGGTTGAAAAGACGGCCTCGGGCGATTTCTCGCACAGCCTCGCTCAAGACTCGCATACGGATATCCCTGAGTATTTTAACGGCATGAACTCGAACCTTGAGGGACACTTTAGAAAGATGCGGGAGGCCTCCCGCACGCTTGACGCCGAGGCAAAGAGGATGGACGAGATCCTTTCTTCCCGGGGAGGCTCGAAGGCTGAGCTTACCAGGTGCGCCTGGAACATGAAAGAGGCCACGGACGGCCTTGCCTCTGAGATGAAGCTCTTCAAGTTATAAAACATACGGCAGGAAGATATGCGAGAAGCCAGGAGAACTGTGAAAAAGAGCATTTTCGGATTGGCACTTATTATCGCTGTCGGGGCCGCAGGCCCGGCATCTGCGGCAGACTGGCCGATGTTCCTGGCCACTCCGACACACGCGCCGCTGGTCGAGCGCGGCCCGGCGCTGCCCCTTTCTCTCAAATGGAAGTTTGACACGCAAAAGCCGGTATATTCCTCGCCGGTCGTATATAAAGGCAAGGTCTTCGCAGGCTCTTACGACAAGAGCATATACGCCTTTGATACCTCGGGTAAACTGCTGTGGAGCTTTGCGACCGAAGGCCCGATATTCTCAACGCCTGCCGTTGTGAACGATGTCGTATACTTCGGGTCCAAGGATTCAAACGTCTACGCCCTTAATGCCGATACAGGCAAGCTCTTGTGGAAGTTCAAGACCAACGGCGAGATCATCTCATCTCCGGTAGTAGCGGAAGGCAACGTATATGTGGCAGGCATGGACATCTATCTCTATGCCCTTAAGGCGACAGACGGGTCAAGGGTCTGGAGGAAGAAGCTTACCGATTACGAGAAGTACAGCGGCATCTACGCTGCTCCGGTATATTCTGACGGCAATATTTACGCCGCAGGCAAGAACGGGAACGTATATTCGGTTGTCGCATCGAGCGGCGGCATGAACTGGTCCAAGCCCACAAGGAGCGCCATATACGCCTCCCCGGTCCTCTCGGACGGGGTCTTGTACGTCTCTTCCTACGACAGGATCCTCTACGCTATGAATGTCAAGACCGGCAAGTTCATCTGGAGGAAGAACCTCGATAACGAGATGGTCTATTCCACGCCGGTCGTCACGAAAGACCTCATCTATATCGCCTTTAAGAACGGGCAGATAAGATCATACAATAAAAAAGACGGCTCAGACGCCTCTTCCTACAAGGTCCCGGGTGAGATAAACTCGACGCCTGCGGTGACAGGCGACGGGTATATGTTCGTGGGGTGCATGGATTCCGGCATCTACGCCATAAACCTCAAGACAGGTTCTGTTGCATGGAAGTACTCGACCGGCGGAGCGATACACTCGTCTCCGGCTATTGCAGATGACGTGCTCTACATAGGCTCTGAGGACGGTTCCGTATACGCCTTCGCGCCTGCCGGGAAGTAGTCTGTCCCGAGGTCAGTAAAAACGGGCGTCTTAAGTCTATAAACGCGGCGGCTGGGACTGCGCCCTGGCATGAAAGGGCCAAAGGCGCTTTTATACGCCCCATTATCCTACGATAGAACAGGACAACGTGATGAAGATCGACAGACTATTGAGGTTGTTGCCGGTTTTGACGGCAGTCGCGGTGATAGCGGCAGGCACAAGCGTGTATGCGGCTAAAAAAACAGAGCCGCCTCCGGCGCCTGCTGTTGCAGCAGCTCCGGCGTATGACCGGTCGATCGTGTTAAGGTCGATGATGAACCCACATGAGCAGATAAACGACGAGGGCGAGGTCCTCTGGGGGACCTGCACAATATGCCACTCGGAAGTCCCTGACGTAAAGGGACATACGCCCCTGAAAGACCTGCCTATGAGATATTCGGAGGACGGCCTCTCGGCGATATGCCAGAGATGCCACCAGACGCCCAAGCATCCGGGGGCCGAGGGCGTCGGGGTCTCGATGAGCGGATTTACCGCGCCGGACCACTTGACCGTCCCGTCGAGCGGCATTGCGCTCAATATGAGGATGATAGTCAAAGACATACAGACCATATTGCCGCTCGATCCGAAAAGCGGTAAGATCATCTGCTCGACATGCCACAACCCTCATGAGAGAGGGCTTCTCGCTGGAAGGGCCGATTACGGCGCTGACCATTCTTTCAGGCTCCGTTCAGCAGGCCTCGATATCTGCCAATACTGCCACAGAAAGTAGAGGAAGGGCGGCCGTGACCATGGAAAAGAGACAGGAAGGGAAAAAGAGGGGTGGCATCTCAGCCTCGATGGTTGCTCTGTCAGCGGTTGTGCTGGCAACGGGCTTGACCCTCTTTTCCTGCGCTTCAGCGCCAATTGAGCCTTTCAAGTCGCCGGATATACCTATTATATGGCCGACACCCCCTGAACCGGCCCGGATATCCTTCGTAAAGACGGTAGAAAGGCCTGAAGACATCGGGGCGCGCCAGGGTTTTTTCAGCAGGCTGGCGGATATCGTCCTCGGGACGGATAACGACGATATAGTAAAACCGTATGGCCTTGCCACGGACAGCGCCGGAAGGCTCCTGGTGGCTGACACCGCATTCAAGAGAGTTCATATCTACGACTTGTTCAAGGGCGATTATGCATCTATCGATTCAGCCGGCAAGGCAAGGCTGGAAGCCCCTATAGGCGTCGCTATTGACGGTCAAGACAATATATACGTCACAGACTCGGGTGCGGCGAAGGTGTACGTATACAGCAAGGACGCGGACCTGCTCTTTCAGATATCCGGGTTCAAGAGGCCGACCGGCATAGCTGTCGACAAGGCTGAAAAAAGGCTCTATGTCGTAGATACCGCCGAGCATCTGATAAAGACATTCGACTTAAGCGGCAATCCTATAGGCGTCATCGGGCGAAGGGGCGAAGGGGCCGGCGAGTTCAATTATCCCGTAGATGTATACATTGATAAAGACGGCAACCTGTATGTCAACGATGCGATGAACTTCCGCATACAGATATTCGACAGGACCGGCAAGTTCAGGTACGCGTTCGGACGCCACGGCGACGGGACCGGGGACATCGGCAGGCCGAAGGGAGTGGCAGTTGACTCGGAAGGCAATATATATATCGCTGACGCGGTCTTTGATACGGTCCAGATATTCGACAGGGACGGCAGGTTTCTCCTTAACTTCGGAAAGCTCGGGCGCGAGCAGGGCAAGTTCTATCTTCCCACCGGAGTGCACATTGATTCGAAAGACAGGATCTACGTATCCGATTCCTACAACAAGCGGGTACAGATATTCGAATATCTCGGCTCTAAAAGGGTCGAGGCGATAGATGCGCCAGACATAGTCACCCAGAAGAGACCATAATCCGTACGGCGGTGGTAATCATGAAAAAAAGAGAGATATTAAAAGCGATCTTGTCAGCCTGCTCGAGAAAGAGGCCTCCTGCGGCAAAGGCCGGTTTTTATATGACGGTAGCTGTCGTGGGCGCAGGCGTGTTTGCGCTCTCAGCCGGGCTGACGCTAGCAGGCGTAGGGGCGACAAAGCACAACTTCGGATCTCTTTCGACCGCCGAGATAAAGACATCCGATACGACTGAGATATGCGTCTTTTGCCATACGCCTCATAACGCCAATCCATCCGGTCCGATATGGAACAAGCAGGACCAGGGTTCGACATACAATGTTTATGAGAGCCAGTCCCTTGCCGCTACTCTCAGCCCGAACGCGCCTACTCTCGGCCAGCCTACAGGCTCTTCGAAGCTCTGTCTTGCGTGCCATGACGGCACCGTCGCTGTGGGGTCTCTCTTGAACATGCCGGGCAAGAAGATGGCCGGTTCAATGGCTATGACCGGGGCAGGGATCGACGTTTCAGGCAAGCTTACGGCGGCCTCAACAGCGTTTATCGGCACGGACCTGCGAGATGATCATCCCATATCGTTCGCATACTCTCTTTCATATCCCGGCAACCCGGAGCTGAAAGGCGGGCCGTTCACGCCTGCCGAGATAAAGCTCGATCGTACAGGGAAGGTGCAGTGTACGAGCTGTCATGATCCTCACGGCACGGACTTCCCCAAGTTCCTTGTAGCTGGAATGGAGTCCGGCTCTATATGCATAGCCTGCCATGACAAGAGGTATTGGGCAACCCTTCCTTCGGCGCACAAGACCTCGACCAAGGTATGGAACGGGACAGGCAACAACCCGTGGGAGATAGACATGGGGGCTCCGGGGTTCGCAGATGATAATCCGGCCCTTCAGAGCTGTTTCGCGTGCCATAAATCCCACGGCGGCTTGGCGGGCAAGCCGCTTCTTGGCGGCAAGAACCTGGTAGGCCAGATCGTTGATGAAGAATGGACGTGCCTTAATTGCCACAACGGCAACGCGGCCACAAAAAATATCGAGCCGGCATTCAGTAACATCTATAAGCATGATGTAAAGGGCGTATTCGGGGGGCACGTCCCCTCAAGGCAGCTTCCAGGCGATCCGGCAAGAGAGGCCCCTTCAAGGCTGGCCGCTCCGAACAGGCATGTCGAGTGCGCGGACTGCCATAACCCCCACGGCATAGTCGAAGGCAACCACGCCGTAGGCGGGGTCAATGGCAATATAGTCGCGCCTAACCTGCTCGGCAACTGGGGCGTGAAGCCGACCCCGTGGCCTGCGGCCGGGTCATACGCAATGTCTTATACAGCGGTAGACTTTAACAATACGATACCCGGGTCTGATAACCTGGAAGGGTATCTTTGCCTCAAGTGCCATTCGTACTACGCCTTCGGCACGACACCGCCGTATACGCCTTCTCAGAACGCGGACGGGTCACCGGCGCTCGAATCAGACCTCTCCGCTTCCATGAACGTGAATAACGCCTCGTACCATCCGGTCTTCGCGCAGGGAAAGAACAGGCCCCTTGTCGGAGCTAACCCGTTCTGGCCGGCAAACGGCCTCGGGCTTACCAATACCTTCAGGTACATGGATATCCCGGGCATAACGCCGAGGACAGGCTTCTACAATATGACTCATACGTCGACGGTTACGTGTTCTGACTGCCACGGCTCGGATATGACCTCGGACCCGAAGGGCGTTCACGGCTCGTCTTCGAAGTGGATACTCCGGGCGAACGAGACAAACATAGGGTCCACAAAGAACTTCTGCTACAACTGCCACAGGAGAGACGTCTATGGAGACGAGGACTACAACCCGCCTCTTGCCAACCAATCCAGGGTATCGCACCCTGTAGACGGTCTTTCAGCGTCGGCCTCGGACTTCTATAGGAACGGCCCCAATACAGGCAACAACAGCAACAGGTACGGGATACTGTGCATGACATGCCACGGCGGATCGTTTGACGCGGCAGGCGGGGCTATGAAGGACGGCTCCCACGGCTCAAACGCTCCGGCAGGCGCTACCGGCGACCCGCTCGGCTACAGGATGATGAACGGCGCGTGCGTGACCGAACATACAAGGGCGACGACATCTACCGCCTTGACTCCGACAAGGGCGCAGATGACCTTCAGGAACTCTGTCGATGCGGTGTGCAACAACAGTGCGCTCAGTATAACCATCGGCAATTACGCCAACTACGACTGCAACAACATAGCGGATTGCTCGAATTAAAACGCCGTGTAACTGCCGTGAGCTTCAAGCGGCTTGTTTGACCGGCTCGCAACAAACTCGATAGCGGACTGAAAGCCGAATATGGACAATACAAAAGCCGCACATCCAAGAGGATTCGGCCTGGCGCGGGCCGCTCTCTTGACGCTGATGATAGCCGCCGGGTCAGTGCTATGTCCGTTGCCATCTATGGCAAGCGACGCGCAGGGAATAGTAGACGAGGAAGGGGTGCAGGTCATAGACCCACATGACTTCGAGATGAAGTCGTACTGCGTGAAGTGCCACGACCCTGAGCCGCCGATGCTAAGATTCGACGCTGTCACGACATGCACCAAGTGCCACCCGAATGTAGTCGGCGACCACCCGGTAGCTAGGCATCCGCTGGGGAAGATGCCGCGTATCAGCATCCCGGTCAGTCTGCCCCTTACCGACGACGGCCTCATGGTCTGTTTTACCTGTCATGAGCCGCACAATAAGACTAATTACAGCAAGATGCTGAGGGTCGATTACTTCAAGCTTTGTGCCGCATGTCATAAGGGCTATTAACGCAGGCTTAATAAAACGGAGGTCTTGAACGTGCGAGGCATCAGGTTCTTTTATCTTTCTATAACGGTTTTCGCGGTCCTTGCCGGAACGGTCTTATATTCGGGTGCAGTCAGCGCCGAAGAACCTCTCCAGTGGGAGACAGATCTCAAGAAGATAAAAAATCCCAATACATACGGGACTGTCGTAATGGACAAGTTCACGAAGGACGCGAAGGATACGCGGCCGGTGGTCTTCCCGCACTGGGCGCACAGGGGTAAATATACCTGCAAGGCGTGCCATGCCGACCTCGGCATCAAGATGAAGAGGCTTGCTACCGGCATAAGGCAAGCTGACCTTGAGGCTGGCAAATACTGCGCGAAGTGTCACAACGGGACCGTCGCTTTCGGTGTCAGCGATTGTACAAGATGCCATTCATACGGCCTGCCTGTGGCTGAAAACCGCACTATCGACGCGATATCAGGCGATCTTCCAAAGGACTTTTTCGGCAACAAGGTCGACTGGGCCGCCGCAGTCAGGGACGGCAAGATAAAGCCTGCCGCGACTCCGGAAGGTACAGGCGAGATGAAACAACTCGACCTTGACGTGATAATCCCGGCCGCGAAGTTCACGCCGCATCCGCCGGATGTCATGTTCCCTCATAAGACTCATACGGCTGTGATAGACTGCGCAACGTGCCACACTGCGATATTTGCCGAGAAGAAGGGCGGTAACCCTGAGATGAGCATGGTCAGGATCATGGCAGGCCAGTACTGCGGCACCTGCCACGCAAAGGTCGCCTTCCCTCTTGATGATTGTTTCAGGTGCCACTCCCAGCCGCCTCCAAAGGTTGTAGAACCGCCGAAGGAAGAGCCCGGTACAGACAAGAAAGATCAAAAATAACCGGCATCGATCTGATGCGGATTTAAAGGCAGGCCATGAAAGGGCCTGCCTTTTTTCTTTCACCCGGGTTTGTAAGAGCTTGGCAAGTGTGCTAATATCGGATTATGGATGTCATAACATCGCACCAGAACGCGGACTTTGACACCTTCGCCTCGATGATAGCCGCCAGAAGGCTTTATCCCGGGGCCCTGCTCGTCTTTTCAGGGTCTTTGGAAAAAGATCTTAGAGATTCTATCGGCAGTTTCGACCTCCCATTCAGATTCGACTCCATTAAAGACATAGACCTGGAAAAAGTCTCGAGGCTCATAATAGTCGACGCCCGGCAGGCTGGCCGCATAGGCCGCTTCGCAGAGATCATCGGCCGGCCCGGGGTAGAGGTCCATATCTACGACCACCACCCTCAAGGCGAGGGCGACATTCACGGCGCTCTCGAGGTCATAAGGCCGTACGGGTCTACGACAACGGTCTTGACGCTCATCCTCAAGGAAAGATCAGTTGAGATAACGCCGCAGGAAGCTACCATATTCATGGCCGGCATATATGAAGACACCGGGTTTCTAAGCTATCCGTCAACGACTGTCTCCGACTTCGAGGCTGCGGGTTTTCTCCTCTCAGCTGGGGCTGATCTGCGCGTTGTGACGGACCTTCTTAAAAAAGAGCTGACGCCTGAAGAGGTCGCGCTCTTAAACGAGTTTTTACAATCCCAGACGACCTACACGATAGGCGGCGCTGATATAGTCATCGCCGAGGGGTATCTTGAAAGGTATGTAAGCGACATATCAGGCCTTGCCCACAGGATACGGGACATTGAAGGGATGGATTGCCTATTCATGCTCGTCGACTCCGAGGACAGGGTCCATATAATAGCGCGTTCAAGGACGCCTGCGGTCGATGTGGGAAGGGTGGCTAGAGCCGTCGGAGGAGGCGGCCATCCGAATGCCGCCTCTGCTACCCTCAAAGGGGTAACTCTCATAGAGGCTAAGGAGATACTTTTAAAGGCCCTGCGGGAAAATATCGTCCCGCATAAGACGGCTGAGGATATAATGTCTTATCCGGCGATCACCCTCGGCCCGGAAGTCACTCTTAAAATGGCCGTTGAGCTTATGCGCAGATACAACATAAACGCCGCCCCTGTCGTCGGAGGCCGGAATGTCTCTGGGGTCATAACAAGACAGGTCGTTGACAAGGCGGTATTCCACGGGCTCGGGCACGCGCCCGTATCTGATTACATGACGACTGACATAGAGTGGGTGGAGCACTCGACCTCCATAGACGAGATAAGAGAAAAGGTCGTCGGGCATGGTCAAAGGCTTCTGCCTGTATTGAAGGACGGCCTTGTAGCCGGCGTCATCACTCGTACCGACCTTCTGAAGCTCTTGCAAGACGGTCTCAGGGAGACAAACGGCAAGGCGCAAAAGCCGAGACACCTTTCGAGGCTGATGAGAGAGAGGCTCCCTGCCTGGGCATTCGGCCTCTTGAAAGAAGCCGGAGATGTCGCACAAGGCCTCGGCGTGAAGGCTTACGCTGTAGGCGGGTTCGTAAGGGACCTTCTCTTAAGGCGCGACAACCTTGATATAGATATCGTCATAGAAGGCGGAGACGGAATCGCCTTCGCAAACGAGTTCGCGGCCAGACGCGGCCTCAAGGTAAGGCCTCATCACAGATTCAGGACGGCGGTAGTGGTCTTCCCGGACGGGTTCAAGATGGATGTTGCTACCGCGCGGCTCGAATACTATGAGAGGCCCGGAGCGCTGCCTACCGTAGAAGAATCATCCCTGAAGCTTGATCTTTACAGGAGGGATTTTATAATAAACACCCTTGCGGTATCCTTGAACCCTGGGAAATTCGGGGAGCTGATAGACTTTTTCGGGGCGCAAAAAGACATCAAGGAGAAGGTCATCAGGGTGCTCCATAACCTGAGCTTTGTAGAAGACCCGACAAGGATGCTCAGAGCGGTCAGGTTCTCGGAGAAGTTCGGCTTCAAGATCGGCAAGCATACCTTAAACCTCATAAAAAACTCAGTGAGGATAGATGTCTTCACGCACCTTTCAGGCCCGCGCCTTTTGGACGAACTCAGAAATATCCTGGAAGAGGAGGCGGCTTATAAGCCGATCAGGAGGCTCCATGAGCTCGGTCTTCTAGGCCTCATACACAGATCGATACTTTGGGACTCCGAGAGGGAGCACTTTCTGGAAAGGGCTGTTGAGACGCTCACATGGCACCAGCTGTTGTACATGAAAGAGATGCCGGAGAGGTGGCTCGTCCTCTTCCTCTCTCTCACAGATACTCTGAACGAACAGGAGTACGAGGGGCTTATCGCAAGGCTTCTCATCTCAGGGCGAAAGAGGTGCAGGGTGCTTGGCAATCGCTCTGACGGCTTGAGGGCACTTGGCAGGCTCGAACTCGGGCTGGTAAAAAAGAACAGCGAGATATACGACCTTCTCAGCGCTACATCGCTTGAGATCATATTGTACCTGATGGCAAAGGCTAAGGGCGAGGAGACAAGACGGTCGCTTTCCACCTACATAACAAGGCTCAGGGAGACGCGCCCGATGCTCACCGGTACGGACCTGAAGGCCCTGGGGGTCGAGGAAGGGGCCTCCATAGGAGAGGTGCTTAGAGAACTCCTCAAAAAAAGGCTCGATAACGAACTGATCACAAAGGAAGATGAGGTTGCGTTCGTAAAAAGAGAGGTTAGCCATAAAAGACGGTAGGCAAGAGCTGCAAAACTCCGCCTCTTGTTTTAAGGGGAGGCCGGGTGTGGCTCGAACGGTCCCTGTAAAAAATTTCTGTCTGATTTCAGCTTTGCACTTCGGTGCGCGTTTTGGGTATGGCTCCTTTCGCTGTCTGGCCGATTCGCAGTAAATACTGCCGCCTGCTCGTCGACCATCCTTTAGGCTCCTTCCGCCATGACCCGTGATTTTCTTACAGCAAAGGCCAACTTAAAAGACTGAAGCTTAGTCTTCGCTCCTCCCCTTGCTCAAGGGGAGGCTGGGAGGGGTTAGTCGCAGGCTAGCGCGCACTTGGATTTTTTAACGTAAAAAATATCTATCTGATTTCAGCTTTGCACTTCGGTGCTTCTTTTGGGTATGGCTCCCTTCGCTGTCTGGTCTCCTCACAGATAAAAAAATGAAACCTGCTCGTCGGCCATCCTTTAGGCTCATTCCGCCATGCCCCGGGTTTGTTTAAATGCAAGGACAACTGCAACTACTCCTGCGGCCACGTGTCAGCAGGTTTCTTTTGCGCACCATCGTGCGTTTTGGGTGTGGCTCGAACGGCCCGTGTAAAAAATATCTGTCTGTTTTCAGCTGTGCACTTCGGTGCTCCTTTTGGGTATGGTTCCTTTCGCTGTCCGGCCGACTCGCAGGCGGCAGGGCGGGTCACACCCGCCGCAGGATTTGCAGGACGAGACAACGGCCCGTATAAAAATATCTGTCTGATTTCAGCTTTGCACTTCGGTGCTCCTTTTGGGTATGGCTCCTTTCGCTGTCCGGCCTCCTCACAGATAAAAAAATGAAACCTGCTCGTCGGCCATCCTTTAGGCTCATTCCGCCATACCCGTGTTGTTTTAAGGCACAGACTGGATTCTGCTCGCCTGCTACCCTTCATGCTCCTTCCGCCATGAACCTGGTTTGTTTTAAAGCACAGACTGGATTCAGCAGATACATGGATAACGCTATGTGCCGGAAGCCGTGTCTGTATCTGCCTTAATGGGTCCTTGACCGATATCAAAAAGACCACCCCCTTGTTGGCTGGCTGGACCGCGTCTGCTGATGACAAAAGGCTTTTCAAAAAGCAGGTAGGAGATCGCAGAGAGGAGGAAGGTCGAGGCAAAGACGAGTGCAATCCCGATCTGGCCGTCTATGCCGAGGTGGTTCTTGATGAGACTGATCATGAACTCGTGCCATAGGTAGGCGCTGAAGCTGATGAACCCTAAAAAGCGCAATGCCTTCGACGAGAAGATCGACGTGATAAGCCCGGGCCTCATCAGGAACGAGAGCATGAATACAGGCCATAATACCCCGTAGAAGTAGTAGTGCTTGTGAAAGCGCGTGACAGCGACCTCGGTCCCTGTAAAGGCTCCCCAGAAGGCAGGGATGGTTATTAGTATCATGCACAGCGATGTATACGGAAGGGGCGCCACGAGCGGATGGTTCACTCTGACCCCGGCCTCGCTGATCTTTATGTAGACCAGGGCGCTTAGAGACCCGAAGAGGAATATCGGGAGGTAGGGCATCAAGGCTATCGAGTTTTCAGCATAATTGGCACGCGGCCATAGAAACTCCGTCAGTGCGGCGATGAAGATGACGAACACGGCTGAGCTTAAGAGATCGTTCTTAAAGACCTTGCGGAAGACGATTATGACAAAAGGTAGCACAAGGTAGTATTTGAACTCCACCGCTATCGACCAGAAGACGCCTTTTTCCTCGATGAGCAGAAGGGCCTTTATTATCTCGTAAGGCGAGTGGTAGAGATAAAGATCGAGGCCCGAGGTGGCGTGGATGAGATAGTTGATGATAAGGACTGCGGCAAAAAGCGGGTAGATACGTAGAAACCGCCTTTTAGAATAGCGGGCCCAGGTGGCTTTTGTAAAGAGGTCGTCCTTGCCAAGGAGAGGCAAGGACAGCAGGAAAGAGCTCAGGGTGAAGAATAGATAAACCCCGTATTTGCCTGACCCGGTAAAGATGACGCCGATGATCGGGCCGAATGCGGTGCTAGTGTGGGACAAAAGCACGAGGAGCATGGCGAAGCCGCGCAGGCCGTCAAGTGAGTCGATCTGGATGTTGCCGCTCGATGTTTTGCTGAAGAAGCTCACCAGCAGAGCATAACAGAATATTACATGATTGCAAGAAAGGGGGAGGGGGTGTGTTTATACAACTCCGAGGTTTTGAAAAGCATATTTAGAAAAACTTATGGAGTTATCCGGAAAAATTCTTTGACTGAAAAGGCCTCTTAAAGTATATTGTGTGGTAAATTCACGGTATCTTGATTTCTACTTAAACGGCAGGAAGCCACATAAGGTTACTAAAGGAGAAGGTATAAAAGGGAGCGTTAATTTTTTTTGATGAAGTAGTGACCTTAAATGATAATAATGGTACTCGCTCTAAATGCACAGTAGAGGTTCTTGATAATCACTTGATTCCTGAGATCCGAATCGGTCCCGTTGAAGAAGCCTACAAGGGTTTAATAGCAGAATTTGATGATTGGGCGCAATTTGAAAGATTTGTAGAAGCTGTTAATGGTGTTTATGGCCGTCTCAAAGGAGCTGAAAAAAATAAATGAGTAAAACAAAAGATAAAAAGGGTTTTAAAGTACCACCATATCCGAGGCATTCTCTTGAGAAGGCTCTTCGTATTCCACGGGGTATTTTGGAGCAGAATGCTGGAAAAGAATGTACAGATCAGAAATCTGCTACATATGTAGGTGTCAAATATAACAGCGGGCCATATAACCTTGAAGTAAATTCTGCGATTAAATTCGGGTTGCTAGAGCGCCCAGAGAAAGGTAAGATTAATCTTACTACAATAGCAAAAAAGATTTTGAAGCCACAAGAAAAAAGTGATTATATTTCAGGTTTACGAGAAGCGGTTTTAAAGGCTCCAGTAATTTCAGAAGTTTATTCTCATTATAGAGGCGAAAATCTTCCTGACGACGAATTTTTTAATAACGCTCTTTCTGAGAAATTTAAAATACCTGAAGCTAAATTGGGTGAGTTCAAGCCAATTTTCCTTGAAAGTTTGCGAATTGCAGAATTAATTTCGGAGAATGACGGAAAGTTTAGAGTAATTGATATTTCTGCTGAGCCGTCTGCTCATGAAAAAAGCACAGAGGCTTTTAAAAAACTTGAAAAGACAACAAAAGTTAGAAGCGGTGACACATGTTTTGTCATGATGCCATTTGCAACTCCTTTAGGTGCATACTATGATAATATTTATAAACCTGCGATAGAAAAGGCCGGTTTGGTGCCTAGTCGGGCTGATAATGAGATTTTTGGAACGGGAAAAATAATAGACCAGATTTTCAGTGGAATTAATTCCGCGAAGGTATTGATCGCAGAACTTACACATAGAAATCCAAATGTATTTTATGAATTAGGTTTAGCGCATGCGCTGAAGAAACCAGTTGTCTTAATCTCGTCCAATGAGCAAGATGTCCCTTTCGACCTCCAGCATATCAGGGTAATCTATTATGATGTAACAGATCCTTTTTGGGGAAGCAAGTTGATAGAAAAAGTGGCAGAGAATCTGCTGTCAGCAATAAAAAATCCAGAGGAGGCGATTTTTAAACGTTAAGCACGTGTGCTTCTATTATACGGAATTGCAAAACAAAAAGGCCAGCCGAACAGATGGCTGACCTTTTATTTTCAATTGGTACCGAAGGAGGGACTATGTTCTCCAATCGTCACCTGGCATGATTCGGTGCATGAATTCATCGAACATCGGGACGGTGAATGCAGTATCACCATGATGTGGGCTCCAGATCATGCCTTTAGAGATCAATTTGTTCCTTGTCACCCCAAAAGAGGTTACATCACGCCCCAATTCAACAGCAATGTCTCCTGACCGATGCGGACCCGGACCAAGCTCAGCCATCGCGCGTAGGTATTTCTTCTCAGCAGGGGTAAGCCTGTCGAATCGTACACGAAAAAAACTTTCGTCGAGTGCGGCAATAGCGGCTCGTGACGCAACTTCAACGTCTGTAGCGGTTATCGGCGATTTTTTTGCCACATCCCAGGAGTGTTTGCCCCACTCTTGCACAAAATACGGATAACCATGCGTGTCCCTAACGATGAGATCTAATGCGTCAGGAGTTATTTCGACGCCTTGCTCTTTTGCCGGTTTGGCAATTGCTAGTTCCGTTGCACCGGGAGGAAGCGGTCCGATCTCCGGAAAATCGAATAGTCGTTCCGCATACGATTTGGCCCGCCCCATTCTACCTCTTAACTGAGGCAGTCCTGCGCCAACGAGAACCACAGGGAGGCGGCGCTGGGCAGTGCGGTGCAGTGAGGTGATAAGAGCGGCGAGTTCATCTTCTTTTACATATTGTAATTCATCGGCGAAAATCGCCAAGGCCGTTCTTGCGCCATGCGCTGCGCCACCTGCTGCCTCTAACAGCGCCTGAAGGTCATGCTCCAGATCGCCGTTATCCGCGAGGCCAGGCTCAGGGTCAAAGTCAAAACCGACCTCGATATCCTCATACTTCACCTTCAGTGATTTGGCGAATCCAGACAGCGCTCTAAGTGCCCGTTGTGCAAGATTTTTTGCTTGTTCATTTCGAGACAAGCGCAGTAATGCCTGACGTAATTGAGGAGCCAAAATAGCTGGCAGTGATCGGTTCTCTGGAGCTTCTATTCGCAATGTCTGAATGTCAGCCCCTTCTGCGTCCTCTCTCATACGGTCCAGCAGTACTGTTTTGCCTACCCCGCGTAGACCGACCATTAATATGCTCTTAGTAGGTAAGCTGAGACGAGTCCGCTCAATAGCTACGCGTACCTTTTCCCGAATCTCATCTCGTCCTGCCAATTCCGGGGGAGGTGTGCCAGCGCCAGGGGCAAATGGGTTTGTAATGGGATTCATGTCGCAATTATAGCAAGTTTATCGAATTTATCAAGTAATAATAAACTCGATAAACTTGTTCAAATACCGTTCGAGCCCATCGCCTAAAAAATAAAAAGGGTCGGAATAATCCGACCCTTTTTATTTTATGGTGCCGAAGGGGGGACTCAAGGTCTCCGCTCCGGCCTCCCGGCCGTTCGCTCTGACCCGCGTATTCTCGCTTACGGCGCTCCTCCCGGAACGCCTCTTCAGCGCACTTGCTCTGCGCTCGAATACCGTTCGAGTCCCGTCTCCATCATCTGCAAATAAAAAAGGCCAGCCGAACAGATGGCTGACCTTTTTATTTTCAATTGGTGCCGAAGGGGGGACTCGAACCCCCACGACTTTCGCCACTACCCCCTCAAGATAGCGTGTCTGCCAATTCCACCACTTCGGCTTTGTCTGCTGCTTTAATGCCGGCATACTGCCCGGCCTTGCGACTTGCTTCGAGATAAGACCCTGTTGCCTGTGCGGTCTTATTTTTGTCCGTGAGGACGGACTGCAAAACAGTTTTTTAAATTACCACGAAGCTAACAGGCAGTCAAGTGATTTGCCTGTCAAACAATCTTTTTTTGGTGGCAGGTTGATAAAAGTATCTGCCATGTTATCATTTGCATCCGTTGCCGCGCCGTACAATGCGGGAGCGCCCAGGTTCCAGGTCCATCGCCGCTGCACTTTTTAAACGAACAGGTGTTGCTCGGGCTTTTCAGCGGTCTGCTAAAATCCTATTGCTGGCCCTGCGGTTTGTCAGCTACCGGCACTTCAGCCGGAGCCGGGGTCTGCGTAGGCTGGGTCAATGCAGGCGCGTCGCTCATTATAGAGGATGACTTTTGCTTGCTTGAGTTGTACGTAAGAAAGAGCGACGTGAGCATGAATACCGCTGCGCACCCTGTCGTCAACTTTGCAAGCATCGAGGCCGGTCCTGAGCTGCCGAAGAGCGTCTGGCTCGATGTGCCGCCAAAGGAAGAACCGATGGACGCGCCCTTGCCCATCTGAAGGAGTACGGAAACGATAAGGACGATGCTTACTATTATATGCACGATCATTACAAGGGTAAACATTAACGCCTCCGGGACAGAGTCCCATAATATAACCCACACTCGTTAAAGGATGCGGGGAGCCGGTCGGCTTAAACTGTAAATTTTACGTATTTATGCCAAAAAAGCAAGAGAAAAATCGAAGCGGATAGGGGGCGGCGCGTAGAGCCTCTTTAATAGCGGCCCTGTCTTGTGGCTTCAGGCACGTTCAGTCATGTCCTTTTTTGCGGCAAGACCTTAAGGTTGCTGGCCTTTACGGGACGCTTACTGGTGGCGAAACTTCACGAGGCGGGCGAAGTCTTCGGCCTTGAGAGACGCGCCTCCGACAAGCGCGCCGTCTATGTTAGGTTGCGCCATGAGGACGTCGATGTTTTCCGGTTTTACGCTGCCGCCGTATATGATGCGGACCTCCTTGGCTGAGTCTGCATCGAAGATCTCGTAGAGGAGTTCTCTAATTGCGTTATGGACCTCTTCCGCCTCTTGAGGGGAGGCGGTCTTGCCTGTGCCTATCGCCCATATCGGCTCGTATGCGATCGATACGCTCTTTACAGCTCCGCCGCTAAGCCCGGCAAGCGCGCCTCTGACCTGAGCCTTTACCCGGCCGAGCGTCTTTCCCTCTTCTTTTTCCTGAAGTGTCTCCCCGACGCAGACTATCGGCATGAGGTCGTGCTTTATTGCTGCCATAGCCTTTTTGTTGACAGTCTCGTCGGTCTCATTGAAGTATTGACGTCTTTCAGAGTGGCCGATGATCACGTACCTGCAGCCTGCGTCCTTGATCATCTCAGGGGAGACCTCGCCTGTGTAGGCGCCGCTTTTTTCCCAGAAGATGTCCTGCGCGGCAAGTTTTATGGAGCTGTCAGCTATAAGATGGCTTATATGGTATAGGGATGTGAAGGGCGGAGCTACGACAATATCTACCGAGTCGACCCCTTTAATAAGCTCTCTAAGCTTCATGACGAGATCGGTGCCCTGGTTGACGGTGGTGTTCATCTTCCAATTTCCGGCTATGAGCGGTCTGAGCATATCTGTCGAGAGGTCCCCTTTTGAGCGTTGTATGGCAGGGTAAAAAATCAGAGAGGCGATATGATGGACTCAACAGGGCCGACCGCCGTCACCGAGACCTGTCAGGCAATATCTTGAGGCCAGCGTCTCTTTAAAGCGTGAGATATTTCCGGACGCAGACCATATTCTGCATAATGCCGTCAAACCAGCAAAAAGACCGTCAGACGAGAGCGGTCTTTCCGGCTGTGTCGTGGTGCCTGAGCGCGGCTATCCCCGGAAGCTCTACGCCCTTTAGTATCTCAAGAAAGGCCCCTCCGCCGGTCGAGATATAGCTCATCTTGGCGAACTCGCCCGCCCTGTGTACGGCTACATCCGTATCTCCGCCGCCTACTATCGTCATAGCGTATGTGTTGGCGACACTCGTTACCATCGCGAACGTGCCCCTTGAGAATGCGTCTATCTCGAATACGCCCATCGGGCCGTTCCAGATGATGGTCTTAGCGTTCTGTATAGCCTCGGTGAATAGCGTCACTGTTGCCGGGCCGATGTCCAGTGCCATCCAGTCTTTGGGTATCTCCTGGTATGTAACGACCTTTGTCTCGGCAGAGCCGCTGAACTTGTCGGCGACTACGAAGTCGACCGGCATGTAGAGCTTGATGTTCTTCTCTCGGGCGCGCTCTATTACCTCTTTTGCCTTGTCCAGCGCGTCGGGTTCGCAAAACGAATTGCCTATCTCGTAGCCGAGCGCCTTAAAAAAAGTCAAGGCCATGCCCCCGCCGATGATGAGCTTGTCCACCCTGTCGCACAGGCTCGAGAGTACGCCTACCTTGTCAGAGACCTTTTTTCCGCCTACTATCGCGACAAGCGGCCGTGTCGGCTTTTCCATCGCCATCGAGAAGTAGGTAAGCTCCTTTTTCATAAGGAAGCCGGCGGCGAATTCCTTTACATGCGCGGTTATGGCTACGTTGGACGAGTGTGCCCTGTGCGCCATCGCGAAGGCGTCATTTATATAGACATCGGTAAGCTCGCCGAGCTTCCTGCCGAATTCGTCCTCGTTTTTTTCCTCTTCAGGATGGAACCTCAGGTTCTCCAGAAGGACTACGTCGCCGGGCTTCATTGCATCGACTATCTTTCTGGTATCTTCTCCGATGCAGTCAGGGGCGAGCTGTACGTCCTTTTCAAGGAGCCTTCCGAGCCTCTTTGCCACTGGGGCAAGCGACATCTCAGGGACCCGTTTTCCTTTAGGCCGCCCGAGGTGCGAGGCGAGTATTACCTTGGCGTTCTCGTCGAGCGCGTAGTTGATGGTCGGCAGTACGCTTCTTATGCGGGTGTCATCCGTGATGTTGTTGTTCTCATCGAGCGGGACGTTGAAGTCCACCCTGATGAATACCCTTTTGTCACGGATATTCACCTCGTCGATATACTTGAGTCCCTGGTTCAAGGCGCACCTCCGTTTTTATATCCCTTTTGAGGCGAGGTACATTACGAGGTCCCTCATCCTGCAGGAGAAGCCCCACTCATTGTCGTACCACGAGAGAACCTTTATCATGTTGCCGCCTATCACCTTGGTCGACGGGCCGTCGAAGATGGAGGAATGAGGGTTGCCCTTGAAGTCTACTGATACGAGCAGTTCGTCCGTATACTGGAGGATGCCCTTAAGGCTCCCTTCGGAGGCCTTCTTCATAGCGGCGTTTATCTCCTCGGCGGTCGTCTCTCTGGAGACTTCAGCTACCAGGTCTACCAGCGAGACAGTCGGGACCGGGACCCTTACAGCCATGCCGTCGAGCTTGCCTTTGAGGTCCGGAAGGACGAGAGAGACGGCTTTAGCCGCGCCGGTGGATGTCGGTATCATCGAAAGGGCCGCAGCCCTGGCTCTTCTAAGGTCGCTGTGCGGCAGATCGAGTATCTTCTGGTCGTTCGTGTACGCGTGGACCGTTGTCATCAGGCCCTTCACTATGCCGAACTCCTCGTTTAAGACCTTGGCGACAGGGGCAAGGCAGTTCGTGGTGCAAGACGCGTTCGATATCACGTTGTGCTTTGACGGGTCGTACTTCTCATGGTTGACGCCCATGCAAAGGGTTATATCTTCGTTTTTTGCAGGGGCCGAGATAATGACCTTCTTTGCGCCTGCTGTGAGGTGGCCCTCAGCCTTCTCGCGGTTTGTGAAAAGGCCTGTGCACTCAAGGGCTACGTCGACCTGCAACTGCTTCCACGGGAGCTTGGCAGGGTCTCTCTCGGCTGTTATCTTGATCTCTCTGCCGTTTATGATGATGGAGTTCGCTGTGGACTTTATATCTGCGTCGGCTATGCCGAAGACCGAGTCGTATTTGAGCAGATGCGCGAGCGTCGGCGCGTCCGTGATGTCGTTGATCGCGACGAACTCTATCTCTTTGCATCCAAGCGAGGCCCTAAGGACATTCCTGCCTATGCGGCCGAAACCGTTTATAGCAACCTTGACGCTCATCTTGATCCCTCCGGAAGGATTTCTTTGTTATTATTAAGAGCCCTGGCTGTAATACCGCCTTAGGCATGAGACGCTAAAGTCTGCGTAAACAGTGAGGTTTTATCTGAAGTATTTGTCTATGTAGTGAAGCGTTCGCCGTAAGAGATCCGAGGCGGCGTATCTCACATGGTTCAGTCTGCAAGGGCCTTATTCCCGTCCGGCAGTCTGTACTGTCTGCTTTTGTTCGATGCCTGAGGCCTGTATGACTATTTATTGAAGATACCTAGATGCCGTATCTTCGGAACTCTTTTTTGATCTCTTTCAGGGATATCTGCCCGGGAGCGGTCTTGCCGGTCACAGAGCCGTAGGTTATCCTTGAGCCGAGGATCGGGAAAAACACCCTTGATGCGACCCCTATCGGTCCCATGGCGATCATGATGAGGTCGTTTGAATCTGTCAGTAACCCGGCCAGTTTCTTGATGTCCTCTTTTTTATTGGCAAAAGCGGCGATCTTTACAAAATCTGCCCCTGCCGAGCGGGCCTTGCTTATTATATCGATAAGTTCCTTCGTCCCAGGTGTGGCCTTGAAGTTGTGATAGGAGACTATTGCCAGCTTGCCGGTTTCATGGGCCAAGTCTATCACGTTTTTCAAGACCCTTCGAGCGCCAAGCTCAATATCAACTATGTCAGCGTAACGGATGGCCTCTGTTATTATATTAAGGCGCTCCTTATCGGGTATCTCGGTTGTACCGCCTTCACGTCTGCTCCTGAGAGTCAAAAGTATAGGTACAGAGGTGATCTCTCTCAGATGTTTAAGCGCTTTTTCTATCTTGACAGGGCTAAGGTCGTCGAAGGTGTCAAGCCTGACCTCGATGATATCGGCGCCTTGAGACACAGCCTTCGCAACGACCCGGTTGTCTATCTTGCCGATAATGACGCCGGCTGCTGCCACAGATGGGATAGCCCGGATTTTATTTATAATATTCAAGGACTTTCCCTGTGGCAGGGGTAAACCTGACGTTATGTCGGATTGTAGAGATATGAGGCCTGGTATTTTTTTGACCATATACAGATACTGGATTATCGCTGAAAAGTCAAGCAGAAATAGGCGGATGCTCAACCCTGCCAGGAGTCGTCGTGTATAAGTCTTTGCGGTTTTTTTAATACGCCATGTAATCTTTTTTTAATCTTTTTGTAGCATGATTTAATCTGCCTTTTGTCTGCGAAGGTCTTAATGGGCCGATATATCGGCCGGAGCTATAAGCGAGTGATTGAGAGTGGTTGATCTCAGGCATGGAGTGGACCTCCCTTGGTAACTTTGAACCGTTTGAAATTACTTGAATCGAGAAGTTCTACAAGTTATAATTTAAAGAACGGCTTTCAGGATTTGCAGGACTTCAAAAACATCTACCGAGGTATGTTATGGGTGGCGTAGGTATAGTTCTTGGCGTGTTTATCATCTTCTCGTTTGCGCTCTCATGGGTGACCGGCGAAAAAGAGGTTGCCAAGCTTGAGACAAAAGTAGAGTCTTCAAAGGCTACCAATATAGAGATGGAAAGGGAGATCAGCACCGCCAAGAACAAGGCGTTGGCCGATGCTGATGCGCTCAGGAAGGTCGAGAGCCAGTTGAAGGCCGAGATAGTCGAGAAGAAGAAGCTTGAAAAGGCGCTTGCGCTCGAGGAGAGGCGTAAAAGGATGGAGACGGCCGAGACCGCGGACCAGACCACGGAGCGCGAGAAGATAAGGGCCGAGATAGAGGCGAAGTCGAAGCAGGAGATATCCGAGCTAGAGGCGAGGCTTATGGCTGTCGAGCAGTCAAAAAAGAGGCTTGAGGCCGAGATGCGCCTTCAGGTAGAGGAAGAGGCGAGGAAGAAGGCTGAGGCCGCCTGGACGCAGGCCGAGCTTGCCAGGGTAAAGGCCCAGGAGGCGGCTGCCAAAAATACAGAGCTTGAGACAAGGCTGAAGGACCTTGAACAGGCGAGGCTCGCGGTTGAGGCGGCTTTAAAGGGGCAGGAGACGGCAAGGAAAGAGGCTGAGTCCAAGCTGTTAAAGGAGAAGGCCGCCAGAGACGTGCTTGAGGCAAGGCTGAAAGAGGTAGACAAGTCGAGGGCTATGGCCAAGGAGTCAAAGGGCTCATCGCAGAAGTCAGCAGAAGCCGTGTCCGCATCGACGTCTGCCGCCCAGACCGCGCAGGCGAGAGATGAGGCTGCAAAGGCCGTCGTCCTTCTGGCAGAGGTCGAAAGGTCAAGGGATGACGCGAGGAAAAAGCTTGAAGAGAGCCAGCTGGCGGTCTCCGGATTGGAAAAAGAGATCGCGCGGATAAACAGCGAAAAAGACCTGATAAGGAAAGAGTCTGCCGATAATTCCGAAAGGCTCGCACTTTTAAAACAGGACCTTGAGGTATCAAAAAAGCAGGAAGATGAACTGAGAAGGGCCCTTGAGGAAAAGACCGCTTTTATAGCTCCGGCCCTTCTGCAGGATACGGAGAGGCAGAGGAAGGAGTATTCAGAGAAGGTAGCCCTGCTCGAAGAGAGGCTCAAGACCGCGGAGCAGGATAAGAAACAGGCTGAGGACGCCGCCAGGGTCGAGCTTGCTTCCTTGCGCCAGAAGTCAGACGAGCTTGGGGTAAAGAACGCGGAGCTGGAAGCCAGGTTAAGGGAGACGCGCGATGCCTTTGCCAAGGCCGATGCCGCAAACGAGATGGCAAAGGACCTTATAGCGAAAAACGCGGAGCTTGAAGGCAAGCTGAAGGAGGCCGGGCTTGTCAGCCTCCAGGGCAAGGCGGCCAATTACGTCGCTTTGAAACTTATAGAGAAGAATATCGAGTTTGAGGCAAAGCTTAACGACGCGCAGTTGAAGCTCGCTCAATCAGAGGCGGCCAGGAAACAGGCGGATGACGCTATCAATCAGAATAAAGATCTGGCCTCAAGGCTCAAGGACGCCGAGGTGACTCTGGCCAATAGCCAGACCTCCGTGCTCGTCATCGCGAACCTTACCAAGCGTAACGAAGAGCTCGATCAGAGGATAAAGGAGGCGGAGCAGGCCATGGCGCAGGCCTCTGCCGCGCGCTTTATGGTCGAGGAGCTTGGGGCCAGGAACAGGGAGCTTGAGTCTCAGTTGAAGTCAGCCCGTGTTAGCGTTGCCGACGCAAAGCAGCTAGACGAGCTCAAACGGCTGAACATGGAGACCGAAGAGAGGCTCAGGAAGGAATCCGAGGCCAGGGTCGCGCTTGAGGAAAGTTTAGTCGCGGCTAACTCTGCCAAGGGCGCCGGCGTCGTTACGATAAGTGAGGCCGAGGCGTCGAGGAAGGATACCGAGGATAAGCTTAAGAAGGAGTCTGAGGCCAGAAAGCTCATGCAGGAACAGCTTGTCGTGGCGCAGACTGCCATGGCCTCTATAGAAGCGGATGTGAAAAAAGCGCATGAAGCGAAAGACGAGATAGAAAAGAGGCTTGCCGCAGAGGTCGAGGCAAGAAAGGTCGTCGAGGCCCGCCTTGTCGAGACCCAGCAGGCGCACTCATCGGACCTGACTACGATAAAAGGGCTTGAAAGCGCATTGAAGGCCTCTGAGGAGAGGCTCAAGAAGGAGCAGGATGCGCGCTTGGCGCTTGAAACCGAGATAAAAAAGATTAGCATGGAGGCCGAGGCCGTAAGAAAAGAGGGGATAGACTATGCCGGCCTTCTTACGATCAAGGAGCAGTTCGCCTCGCTTAAGCAGAAGATAGCCGAGAGGCTGAAGGCTGGGGAGGTAAGCCCGGAAGAGATCGTCAAGTTCATGAACATAGACGATATGCTCGGGTTTTATATCGTAAAGAAGGGAGACACGCTCTGGAGGATCGCGTCAAGGAAGGACGCCTATGCCAACCCGTATATGTGGCCGCTTATCTACAGGTATAACGTCACCAAGCTCAAAGGCCCGGATATCATAAGGGTCGGACAGGTGCTTATCATATTCAAGGACGTAACCGCCCTAGAGGCTAAAGATGCTGTCAGGAAGGCAAGGGCGCGCGGAGATTGGAAGACGTGGTCGCCTGAGCAGAAAAAAGAGTGGATAGAGCAAGGGACGCACTAGCACGGGATCTGATAGTATTGAAAGGGGGCCTGAGGCCCCCTTTTTTTATTTTCGGGGTTGAGAGGCGCTGACAGGCCTGTTGCCAGAAACCGATTGCTCTTTGCATCGGACAGCTGGTATAAAGAAGAGTTCACAGGTTTTTTAGTTAAATAAGCCGTTGCCCATGAGAGCGCAACCGCACCATGGCACTTTTGATCGTAAAACTCATTATCTGGTCCATCTGCGTATTCATCATCGGGACACTCTTCGTGGTCATGGTAAGGCGTCTTTACATGCAGCGGAGGTATCTTGTACTCGATAGTGAACGCGTCAGGTGCGCCCACGTCTTCGAAGCGGTGGCAGGCGGTGAGATGCCTGACAGGTCTGTTCATCTGAGGCCGCCCGGGTCGCCCGGATGGATCGCGATGGAAGAAGCGCTCTTTAAGGCGCTTGACGCAGGGGCCAATCGAGCGCTCGTCCTCAGGTGGTTTGATGACCTCGGCTATGTGGATCAGTACATATATTGCCTGACCAGATCAAAAAACAGATGGGACAAGGCGTTAGCGGCAAAGAAGCTTGGGCTTATCAAGTGCGCGAGGGCTGTCCCAAGCCTTACAGGAGTTCTTGGGGCAGACTACAGGGATACGCGTAATATGGCTATATTCGCGCTAGGCCTGATACTTGACAAGGCAACTATCCCGAACCTGATAGGCGCTCTCAGGGATTCAGTCAGGAATGACGAAGAAGTATCCATAAGGGTGGTTAAATCATCCATATTGGCCTTTGGCGCCGATGCCCTCCCGTATCTGATTCAGGAGGCGAGAAATCCGCTCTGGAAGGCACGAGCGGCTGTCGTTGACATACTTGTCGAACTTGCCTTTCCTGCTGTAGCTGATACCTTCATCGGGCTTCTTGAGGATACCGAGCAGGACGTAAGGGCAAAGGCATGCAAGGGGCTTGGAAAGATCAGGTGCGCTGAGGCTACGGCTCGGCTCATAAAGGCTACCCAAGACCCTTTCTGGGTTGTCCGTCTGCACGCGGTCAAGGCGCTTGGCCTGATAGGCGATCCGTTTTCAGTGGAGTTTATAGGCGCTCGGCTGGAGGATCAGAACTGGCAGGTGAGAAAGACCGCAGCCGAGGCCCTGGGAGTTATAGGCAGGTGCGCCTACGCTGTCCTTCTTGACGTATATCTGAAAAGCACTGACAGTTACGCAAGGGAACAGGCCGCCGACGAGCTTGAGCGCGCCGGGGTGATGAGCGGGTTTATGGATTATGCCATCTCCATCGACCTTATGGCGCAGGGGCTTGGCGCGTCTGATCCTCTGGCGCAAGGCAGTACCGCATCGTCTCCGGTCCAAACGCAAGGAACGTTGATGCCGCCAGGCGTGTACCTCTCGATAGCAGTCGTACTTGGCAGCTATAAGCCATACAGAGTAAGAGAGGCGCTCGAAGCGTTTTCATCCGGCGAATACACGCCGCAGCAGCTTGATCAGGTCATGAGCGGTCTTATAAAAATCAGGGATCTCGGGGGGTGATCAAGGCTTTGGGACTCTCGCTATACAATCTTGTAAACTTCATATATCTCTTCAATTATCTGGTGCTCGGTTATTATGTGGCGGTCTCGCTGATATATCTGGCGCTCCTTTTGCTCGCCGTCTGGCATATAGTGCTCCATCTATTAAGGCTCAGCTACGGCACGTATCAGGAGATGATGCACTCATCCGTCGCTCCGCCGATAAGCGTCGTAATAGCCGCTTACAACGAGGAGTCGACGATAGTCGACTCCATCAAGTCGCTGTTGTTGCTCAACTATCCTGACTTCGAGGTGGTTGTCGCGAATGACGGGTCTACGGATGCGACACTTAGGAACCTTATAGACGGCTTCAACCTGAAAAAGACCAATATAGTCTACAGAGCGCATCTTACGACAGCCCGGGTGAACGCATTTTACGTCAACCCCGATGAACCGAGGCTTATAGTGGTAGACAAGGCGCACGCCGGCAAGGCTGATTCCTTGAACGTCGGCATAAACGTTTCCAGGGCCCCTTACTTCTGTTCTGTTGACGCAGACTCGATACTCGAAAGGGACGCCCTTTTGAGGCTGATGAGGCCGATAGTCGAAGACCCGGAACTTGTCAGGGCTACCGGCGGCATAGTGCGCATCGTAAACGGAAGTGTCGTGAAAAACGGCAGGCTCGTCGAGGTCAGGCTCCCTAAGGACAGCCTTTCAAGGCTCCAGGTCGTAGAATATATACGTTCGTTCCTGTTCGGCAGGGCAGGGCTCAGCGCCCTTAACTCGCTCCTCATTATCTCCGGGACGTTCTCCATGTTCCACAAGAGGACGGTCCAGGCCGCGGGCGGCTATCTCTTGAATACCGTTACTGAAGACATGGAGCTTGTCGTAAGGCTCCATAAGCACCTGAGGGAGACCGGACAGAAGTATAAGATAAACTTCGTCCCTGATCCGATATGCTGGACAGAGGCCCCAAAGGACCTCGATATGCTCAAGCGCCAGAGGAGAAGGTGGCATCTGGGCTTGGCCGAGTCGATATACGCCTACAGGAAGATGCTTTTTAATCCTGCCTACGGCATCGTCGGCTGGTTCGCGCTCCCCTACCAGTTGTTCGTAGAGCTCCTCGGCCCTGTCGTAGAGGTCGTAGGCTACTTCGTCGTCACCGTCTCGTTCCTGTTAGGGATAATAAACTTTGAGTTCTTTATGCTCTTTCTCGTGATGGCGATACTCGTAGGCATATTCTTCTCAACAGGGGCGATACTCCTCGAAGAGATGACTTACAGGAGGTACCCGAAGATCAAGGACCTCTTTATACTGCTCGCATTCGGCGTTATCGAGAACTTCGGCTACAGACAGCTTCTGTCCCTGTGGAGGGCTCAGGCGATCTTCAAGTTCTTCTTTTCAAAGGATAAAAAGTGGGAGGTAGTTGAAAAACGCGGCTTTGCCTCCGGTGTTGAATAGGAAGGTCATATTGCGGGTGGTTATCGCTGATCGGACGCTGTTTTTGTATGGACACCCTTCGATATGTTCGTATATCATCGTCGAGGCAGACCTTGATATGTAGAGCGGACTGCGTGAAATAAAAGAAAAATTCTGATAATGCCTGCACTGCGGCGTCGTTCGGCGCATCGGCGGATGCGCGGTATGCCGGGTAGGACAAAATATTATGCCGGGGGAGTCGAGATGTCTTCAAGGTTTATGATAGCGGTTGCTGTAGCTGCGGCGTTAATGGCGTTTCAAACTGGCAGCTGTAGCGTGGTGGATGGGCTAGATGCCTCTGTTTCATCTGCCTCTGGCGTACAAGTAGGCACAGCGGCCGGGCTTGGACATAAGGCGGCCGGAGACGCCTGGTTTGAAAAGGGCGATAAAGACAAGGCCGCAGGCGAGTATATGCTGGCGCTTGATACGGCAAGGGGTTCGTTCACCTTCTCTGAAAGGGTGGAGATGGCTTCGCGCATCTCATGGGCAGGCGAGTACGCGAAGGCAGAGGCAGAGCTTAGGCTCGTCCTCTTGGAAGACCCCTCGAATACCGCCGGCCGCATACAGCTGGCAAGGATATTGTCCTGGGCGGGTGAGCTTGAAAGGGCTTTGAACGAGATAGAAACGGTGCTTGCCCCAGACCCTGCAAATACCGAGGCATTGCTTGTAAAGGCGGTTGTTATGAGGTGGAAGGGTGAGGCCGCCGGGGCTGTAGGTGTCTATCGGAATATTCTAAGCAGAAAAGACGATTTTGACGCGAGGGTCGGCCTCACCTATGCCCTGCTTGCCGCAGGAGATAAATCGGAGGCTGTCAAGTCCAGAGCGCTCGTAAAGGCCTCTGGCGCATATCAGGAAAAAGAGCTTGCCTCGCTTGACAGGGCGCTTGGCGCGGCTACAAAACCGTCTGTCGACTCAAGGTACTCTTATTACAATGATACGGATTTTAATCAGGTCAGGCGCTTCTCTCTTATCTACGGTTTCTGGGCAGGGGATGTAAAAGCTGATACAAGGTATGTGCGCGTGGACGCCCACGACAGGTTCAGGGACAATTATGCAGATAGCCTCTTCGCCTCAGGCTCGTATAAATACAGAGGCGGGCGTTCTCTGGGTCTGGGTGCCGGGGTGGGGCTCCACAGGCTCGGGAATCGTGACAGTTCAGGGTTTATTACCGCTAACATAAAGGCGGAAGAGGATGTTATGGGGGGGAGAGCTGGTCTTGCTCTGTCCAATGATCTTCTCACTGATACGGCCGCTCTGATAGAAAACGGAGTCAGGATGTCAAGCTACTCTGCATACGGGTCAAGACCGGTTACAGGCAGGCTTACCGTCTATGGAGGCGCAGGCTACAGGCGTTATTCCGATTCAAACACAGCGTATGACCTTAATATTACCCCTGTCTATACGGTGTTAAAGGAAGGGGTAAGGCTTTCAGTCGGCTATAAACTGAGATACCTGGACTTTGACCGTCAGAGCGGGAGCGGTTTTTTCGACCCTGATAACTTCATCTCAAATCAGGTCTTTATGCCTGCCTCTTATGAGTCAGGGAGGTTTTACGCGACCATTGAGCCGTACTTCGGATACCAGTCTTTCAAGAGGTATGCTGAATCTAAAAGCGGCTGGTTCGGCGGCGGCTCGCTCGCGGCAGGCTACAAGGTGGCAGGGCCTTTGGCCATCGAGCTTAACGCCGATGGCGGCAATTCTGCCGTAGGCACAGCTGCCGGGTTCAAGTATTACACCGCAGGCATAAAGGCCGTATACACACAGTAGCACAGGTAGGAGGGGCGCTTGTCAACCGAGAAGAAGATATGGCTGCTTGTCCTTTTTTTTGCAGGTCTCTTTTCATACGCCGTATATAACGTATACAGGCCTGATACAGGGCCTATGTCGTTTGTCAGAGGCGAGGTAAGGGTACTTAACGAAAACGTCATCGTAGGGCCGTATCCTACTGAAAGGGAGTTGATACGGCTCAAGAAAAGGGGGGTAGTAGGGGTAATATCCCTGATGGACGGCGATTCAACCGTGGAGTCTGTGCTGGTAGGCGAGGAAAAAAAGCTGGCCGCAGTCGTTGGTCTGAGGTTTGCAAACTTCCCGATGGATTTTTCAAGGCTTGATAGCGACGATAATAAGGGGCATCTGGCTGACGCTGTGGCCCATGTCCTCTCCCTTGATAAGGATAAGACCTTGGTCTATGTTCATTGTTATCTTGGTAGGCACAGGGTCGGGTCTTTTGAACGGGAGTTTGGCAAGGCGTACTCCCTATCCGGTTCAACCGGCAGATCAGGCGCTTCGCAGTCTTTAAGCAGGTGAGGTGTTTCAGCCCATCTCCTGTTCAACGGACTTTAGCGCAAGAGCGCCTTCCATAAGCAGGTGAGGTATTTCAGCCCATCTCTTCTTCAACGGACTTTAGCGCAAGAGCGCCTTCCATCAGTATCTTTCCGGTAAAACAGGCCTTCGCCGCAGTGACTACGAGGTAGTACCCTTCCTTGATAGTCAATATGACAAGGCGCGTCTTTTCAGTCGATACCGTAACTGACCTGACTGCGCCGGAAGCGCTCCGACCGGCACAGTCTTTTATGGAGGCGAGGATTATGCCTTGGTGCGCCCCTATAAGGTCAAGCTCGGTCTCGGTCCCTGAATAGGATTCGACTACCTCTCCGTCAGATGCCAGGAGTACGGCGCCTGTGGCTCCGGTCGAATCCACGAGTCTCCGGAGTATCGTCTTAAAGGACATCAAAGCCTCCTGCCTTTCCAACTGGTCCTCTACGGCCCGCGCCGTAGAAGACGCCTTTAGAACCTCATCGTAACGACCTTTGAGACACCCGGCTCCTGCATGGTGATGCCATAGAGCGCGTCAGCCATCTCCATCGTCTTTTTGTTGTGGGTTATGAGGAGGAACTGGCTTATCTTCGCCATGTCCCTTACGAAGAGGTTGAACCTGTCGACGTTTGCGTCGTCGAGCGGGGCATCGACCTCGTCAAGGAGGCAGAATGGCGAGGGCTTTATCAGGAATATGGCGAATATCAGGGCTGTCGCCGTGAGGGCCTGCTCGCCTCCGGACAGAAGCGTCAGGTTCTGGAACCTCTTTCCTGGCGGCTGTACGACGATCTCGACGCCTGCTTCGAGGATCTCATCGCCTTCCGTAAGTTTAAGCTCAGCCCTGCCTCCGGTGAAGAACCTCGGGAACGTCTCCTTGAACTTGGCGTTTATCTCATCGAACGTCACCTTGAACTTCTCTCTTGTCGTCCTGTTTATCCTCGTTATCGCCGAGTGGAGCGCGTCGACAGACCTTGTCAGGTCTGTCTGCTGGTCAAGGAGGAACTGGTGGCGCGTCTCGAGCTGCGCGAACTCCTCAAGGGCTGAGAGTGAGACCTCTCCGAGAGAAGCGATCTTTTCCCTGAGGTCGTCCCTTTGTTCCTCAAGCGTCCCGTTTTCAGGTTCGGTCTCAGTCGCCTCGCGTCTGAAAAGACGTATGTCAGTCGCATACTTCTCGGAGACTCGCTCGACAAGGTTGTTCATGCCCAGCTCAAGTTCGCGCGCCTCTATCGTCAGCTCGCCTTTGAGTTCCTGCATCTCCGAGTACTGGGCCTTGACAACCTTGATCTCGGCCTCGACCGCCTTTATCCGTTCGCTAAGGCCTGCGAGCAGTTCGGCCTTTGTCGTCTCTTCTGCCTTGATCGCGTCCATCCTGCCGAGGAGCCCTTCAAGAGAGGCCTTTACAGCCTCTATCTCACCGAGCTTCGCGTCAAGCTCTGCGCGGCCCTTTTCAATCTCTGTCTTTTTTAGGCCTACCCTGCGCTCGGTTTCAGCTACTGAACGCTCCCTGTCGGAGACCTGTCTTTTTATCGATTCGTTCCGTTCTTTTGCCTGGGCGAGAGTTACGCGAAGCTCTGTGACGACGCCTCCGATCGCCTCTTTCTTCCGGGCCATCTCAGCTATCTCGGCAGAGACCGCGTTTATGCGTTCCTCGCGCTGGGCAAACCCCTTTTCAAGCTCGTCCCTCTCTGCGGTAAGCGAGGCTTTTTTAGCGGAAATATCCGTGAGCTTTCTGGCAGCCTCGGCGATCTCTGTCTCAAGGTTCGACCGTGTCCTTGTAAGCCTGGCGCAATCGTCTTCGAGCCGTTTGATCTCTCCTCCGGCATTTACCCTGGCAAGTTCCGTAGAATGGAGTTTTTCCTTGAGGCTGTCTAGCTCCGAGCGTGTCGAGCGGAGCTGGTCTTCGGTCTGCTTTAGCTCAGCGCCAAGCGCATTGGACCTTTCTTCAAGGGCCGAGGCCTCGGCGCGTATCTTTTTGATCTCGCCTCTTTTCTGGAGTATGCCTGCTGTGCCTGATGATGACCCTCCGGTGATCGTGCCCTGGGCGTCTATGACCTCTCCGTCGAGGGTGACTATCGTCTTGTAAAGGCCGGCCTCCCTCCACAGATCTATCGCTTCCGCCAGGGTAGCCGCAACGAGCGTATCTCCGAGGAGGTTTGCCACTATGGTCCCGTAGCCGTCTTTGGTCTTCAGTTCAGATGCAAGCTCTATAGCGCCGGTCCCAAGGCCTGAGGCAGGCACAGGGGAGAGCGCCTGCCTTGCGTCTTTTACAGGCACGAAGCTTCCTCTGCCGGCGCTGTTGGCCTTGAGGAACTCTATAGCCTCCATCCCTTCCTTGAGGCTTTCTACCAGGACGTACTGGAGCCTGTCGCCAAGGACCGCTTCTACGGCCTTCTCGTAGCCCGGGTTTGTCTCTATTACATCTGCTATAAGCCCGTATACGCCGGCGTTTTTCCCTTTGAGAAGGACCGCCTTCGGTCCGCCCTTTATCCCTTCGAGGTTCCTGTCCATCTCTTCGAGCGTGGCAAGCTTGGCGGAGGCCCTTGAATATTCGTCTTTCAGCTTCTTGAAGGCTGTATCTTTCGACGACCTCTCTGATTCGAGTGTGCCGAGACGCTCTCTGAGAGACCTCATCTCAGCCTCGACAGCAAGCCTCTGGCCGTCAGCCTGTCCAAGCTTTTCGCGAACGATCCTGAGCGGCTCTTCTTTTGCCTGCAGGGTGCGCCCGATCTCTTCTTTTTCAGCGGCGGCCTTTGCCTCGCGCACACGCAGGTATTCTTCATCCCTGTTCTGGGTCTGAAGTCCATGCCTTATGTCGGCGAGCCTTGTGTTTATCTTGAGCGATTCGGCCTTCTCAGCCCTGTGGAGGTTCTCCCTTGCGCCCAGCTCGGCGACTACTGCGTTAAGGGCGGCCGTATTCTCAGCGAGCCTGCCGGTCGATTCATCTATGACAGCGCCTACCTCTCTGGCGAGCGCGCCGAGCCTTTCGATCTCTGTCGAGGACTCTGTCCCCTGGCGCTCCAGCTCCGTTATCTCGTAGGTAAGCCTCTCTTCAGCACGCTGGAGCTCTTCGAGGCGCATCTTTAAAAGGCCGTTTTTACGCTCCTGCTCGGCTATCAGCTTCTCAGCCTCGAATACCCGTTCTCTTGTCGCCTTGAACTCGTCTTCGGCGCCCATGTGTTCGAGCCTTATATCGTCTGCGAGCCTCTCTTTTTCTACAGAGGCGGTCGTGGCGGCAAGCTCGGCGTCTTTTATCCCCTCTATTTTAGACCTGAGGTCGTCGAACGCAGTACGCATCCCTTCAAACTCAAGGGACGCGAGGATCATCTCTATGGATCTGAACTCGTCTCTGAGCGCCTTGTACTTCTCAGCCTTCTTCGCCTGACGGTTGAGGGAATTTAACTGGCGTTTGACCTCGCTTATTATGTCGTTTACGCGGGTGAGGTTCTCCCTTGTCGCTTCAAGCCTTCTGAGTGCCGCCTCTTTCTTGTGCTTGAACTTGTTTATCCCTGCGGCCTCCTCGAAGATAGTCCTTCTCTCTTCGGGTTTTGCCTTTATCAGCCAGCCGACCTGCCCCTGCTCGATTATAGAGTAGGCCCTGGTCCCGATGCCTGTATCGGTGAAGAGATCGACTACGTCTCTAAGCCTCGACTGGACCTTGTTTATGGAGTATTCGCTCTCGCCTGATCTGTAGAGGCGTCTGGCTATCTCAATCTCGGTGAAGTTTGCGAAGCGCGCAGGCGCGATACCGTCTTCGTTGGAGAAGGTAAGCACGACCTCGGCCATGCCCAGCGGCTTTCTTGTCTCGCTCCCGTTGAAGATGACGTCTTCCATCTGCTTGCCGCGAAGATGCCTGGCGTTCTGTTCTCCCAGCACCCATCTGATGGCGTCGACTATGTTGGACTTTCCGCAACCGTTGGGCCCGATGATGCCTGAGGTCCCGTCCGGAAAGGCGAGCGTCACCTTGTCCACGAAAGATTTGAAACCGTGAATGGTTATCTTTTTTATCTTCATCAATTCCCCTGGATATATGGTCAAAAATCCTAACAGAGTTTATATTGTTTGTAAAGGAAAAAAAATACTATAGAGTGTATAATGGTTTCAGTATAGCACAACATATAGCGTTGTGGAGCGGCTGGAGCAGAGGGTCCGGCACGGGCTGGTTCTGTCTCAGGCAGGCCCTTGAAATGCAGGCGAAAACCCATGCGTCCAAGCCTTGCGAGAGGTCTTTTTTTACATTCTGCCGGATGCCTCAGATAGCTTCGGCTCGCTATGATTTCTTGACGGGGACGGCTAGCCCTGCCGCCTCTTTCAGCGGACGCATTGTGTGTCTGCATCATAAAAAAAGAGACGCCCTTGTCATCGACAAGGGCGTCTCTTTGAATATATGTCTGTCATCTTTTATCTGCCGGCAGGATCATGTATGGCCGGCAGGGTTACTTCTTCTTTGGACCGGCCTTTGGTCTGGCAACGGTCTTTGCGGTTTTCAAGCCGGACTTTCCGGTCTTGGTCGCCTTTGTGCCTGACTTTGCCTTTGTCTTTGTCTTCAGCGGCCAATTAAGCGAGGCCTGCGCCGCGGCGAGCCTTGCTATCGGCACCCTGAAAGGCGAGCATGAGACATAGTCAAAGCCGTTTCTGTGGCAGAACTCGACTGACGACGGGTCTCCGCCGTGTTCTCCGCAGATGCCTATCTTAAGGTCAGGCTTGGTCTGCCTCCCTTTTTCTATGGCCATCTGAATGAGAAGGCCGACGCCTTCCTGGTCAAGCGACTGGAACGGGTCATTTTTGAGGATGCCGGCCTTTTTCTCGTCGACGTAATCAGGCAGGAACCTTCCGGCGTCGTCCCTTGACATACCGAGCGTCATCTGCGTAAGGTCGTTCGTGCCGAATGAGAAGAACCCTGCCTCGTTCGCAATTTTATCCGCGAGAAGGGCCGCCCTGGGGACCTCTATCATCGTGCCAACGAGGTACTTTAACCTGACGTTCTGCTCCTTCATGACGGCGTCTGCGACCTTGCGGGTCCTTGCGGCGAGTATTGCAAGCTCTTTTTCGTCGATGATAAGAGGAAGCATTATTTCAGGCGTTACGCGGATGTCGTTTTTAACGCAGTTGCACGCGGCCTCCATTATCGCTCTGACCTGCATGTCGAGGATCTCAGGGTATGTTATGCAAAGGCGGCTTCCCCTGTGGCCGAGCATCGGGTTGGCCTCGTGAAGCCTGTCTATCCGCCTCTTTACCTGATGAAACGGTATGGAGAGCTTTTGTGCGAGGTGTTTCTGTTCGTTTTCAGTATGCGGCACGAACTCGTGGAGCGGTGGGTCGATAAGGCGTATGGTAACGGGCTTGCCGTCCATAGCGCGCATGATGCCGATGAAGTCCTTTCTCTGGAAGGGCAGAAGCTCGGCAAGCGCGTGTATGCGCGTCTCTTCGTCTTCAGCGATGATCATCCTCTGGATGGCCATCCTTCTGATGTCGGTATCGAAGAACATGTGTTCCGTCCTGCAAAGCCCGATGCCTTCAGCGCCTAGGCGTATGGCGTTCTCAGCGTCATACGGGGTATCTACGTTGGTCCGGACCTTGAGGTCCCTTACAGCGTCGGCCCACTTCATTATCGTGTAGTAGGCCTCTGGAAGCTCCGGCTTTCTGAGCTTCAAAGCGGTCTTGTAGACCTCTCCGGTCGAGCCGTTGAGAGTGATCTCCATCCCTTCGCTTATGACGGTATCGCCGACCGAGACGGTCTTGGCGTCGTAGTCTATGTTGAGGTCCTCGCACCCTACTACGCAGCACTTGCCCCAGCCTCTGGCGACGACCGCCGCGTGGGAGGTCTTGCCACCTGTTGCCGTCAGTATGCCTTTTGCCGCGTGCATGCCGCCAACGTCTTCAGGGCTCGTCTCTTTCCTCACAAGGATGACGTTCCTGCCCTCAGCTGTTCCTGCCTCGGCGTCCTTGGCTGTAAAGACAACTTGGCCTGAAGCCGCGCCCGGGACAGCGGCTATGCCTGTGGCGAAGAGGTTGGGTCTTAGCTCGTCGAGTGGTATGGTCGGGTCTATGACAGGGTAGAAGAGCCCTTCGATGTCCTTGTCGGTAAGGCGCCCAAGCGCCTCGTTCCTTGTGATAAGCCTTTCTTTGACCATGTCGACGGCTATCTTGAATGCCGCGAGAGGGGACCTCTTGCCGGTCCTGCACTGGAGGATGTAGAGCTTGCCCTCTTCGATAGTGAACTCTATGTCCTGCATCTCTTTATAGTGCTTCTCAAGCCTGGCCCTGACCCTGAAGAGCTGTTTGTAGGCCTCAGGCATTATCTTCTCAAGGTCACTCAGGTGTATAGGGGTCCTTGTGCCTGCCACAACGTCTTCGCCCTGCGCGTTCATGAGAAGATCGCCGTAGAATATGTTCTCTCCGGTATTAGGTTCTCTTGTGAAGCATACGCCTGTGCCTGATGTCTCGCCCTTGTTGCCGAAGACCATCTGCACGATGCTCACGGCTGTGCCGAGGAGCCCTGTGATCTTTTCCACCCTTCTGTAGGTAACGGCTTTCTCCGCCATCCATGAGCCTATGACAGCGTCAATTGCGCCCCAGAGCTGTTCCTGCGAGTCTTGAGGGAAGTCCTTGCCGGTTGATTCCTTATAGACCTTCTTGAGCCTCGGGATGAGCTCTTCAAGCTCTTGTTCGTTTACATCGGTATCGAGTACCGGCCGCGTCCTGTTGTTGAGCCTTGTCCTTGTGCGCCTCTCTTTTATGTCGTCGAACTCGATCTCGAACTTATGCCTTGAGATGCCCATGGCCGTAGAGCCGTACATCACTATGAACCTTCTGTAGGCATCGAGCGCGAAACGCCGGTTGCCTGTCTTTTTAGCGAGACCCTCGATTGATCTGTCGTTCAAGCCGAGGTTGAGGATCGTCTCCATCATGCCCGGCATAGACCTTGCGGCCCCTGACCTTACGGAGATAAGGAGCGGGTCTTCAGGGTCGCCAAGCCTCTTTCCGACGAGCTTTTCGAGCCTCGTGAGGTTTTTTTTCAGCTCTTGGGCGAACCCCTGCGGATACTTTCTGGCAGACTTGTAGAAGTGGTCGCAGACCTCGGTTGTGACGGTGAAGCCGGCAGGCACAGGGAGCCCGATGTTGGTCATCTCGGCCAGTCCGGCGCCTTTTCCGCCGAGCAGGTCCTTCATGTCTCCCTTGCCTTCGGCCTTGCCGCCGCCGAAGAAGTAAACATGCTTTTTGGCCATAAAAAGTCCTCCGCGAAAGTATGTCGATAGATGCTGATGATTTATGCAAACAGCGGAAAATACGGTCTTTTCCGTCTTGGCCGGGCTGCGCCCGGGGAATTAAAAGGTGTAGAATAGCAGAAATGAAGCCGAATGTCCAACAGGTAAATGGGACCTGTGCCATTGCCTCGGGAAGGTGTTTTTACGCTAGCGCCTGTCCGCCTGCCGCGGTTTTTTAATGGCTTGACGCATCGGTATATTTTTCTTATTATGAAGGGATATGTTTATCTTGGTCGAAACGGGTACGCGGCGCGTCTCAGGAGAGATCTCTCACCATCTCCGGCAGATGTCGGTCATGCCTGTACCCGATGTGAAATAGAAGATTTTTCATGAGCACTAACGGAGGAGCGATGGCCCAGGAGCACAGACCGGTTTATATAGAAGACGAGATGAAAAAGTCGTACCTCGACTATGCCATGTCCGTCATAGTCGGCAGGGCGCTGCCTGATGTGAGGGACGGGCTTAAGCCAGTACACAGAAGGATCCTCTTCGCCATGCACGAGATGGGTGTCGAGTGGAACAAACCTTACAAGAAATCTGCCAGAGTCGTCGGAGACGTCATAGGTAAGTACCATCCGCACGGCGACTCAGCCGTATACGACGCGATAACGAGGATGGTCCAGGACTTCTCTTTGAGATATCCGCTCGTGGACGGACAAGGTAACTTCGGTTCGGTCGACGGAGACCCTCCGGCTGCCATGCGTTATACCGAAGTGAGGATGGCCAGGCTCGCCTCCGAGCTGTTAAACGACATAGAGAAAGAGACGGTTGATTTTACCCCGAACTACGACGAGTCTCTAAAAGAGCCGGTCGTCATGCCTGCGGCATTTCCTAACCTGCTTGTCAACGGCTCATCAGGCATAGCCGTCGGCATGGCAACGAATATGCCTCCGCACAACCTCACAGAGGTCATAGACGCCCTTATACACCTGATCAAATCCCCATCTGCCGACGTCAGGGAGATCATGGGGTTCATCCCTGGTCCGGACTTTCCGACAGGCGGCTTCATAAACGGCAGGCAGGGCATCAGGGACGCCTACGCGACAGGCAGGGGCGTCATACAGCTTCGCGCCAAGGCCTCGATAGAGAAAAATCCGAGGACGAACCGTCAGGCCATCATCATCACCGAGATACCTTACATGGTGAACAAGGCCAGGCTTATCGAGAGCATAGCCGACCTCGTCAGAGACAAGAAGGTAGAGGGCATCTCAGATGTGAGGGACGAATCCGACCGCGAGGGCATGCGCATAGTCGTTGAGCTTAAAAGAGACGAGGTCGCAGAGGTGATACTCAACAACCTCTATATGCACACCCAGATGAAGACCTCCTTCGGCATAATAAACCTCGCTATAGTCGACGGCCAGCCCAGGGTCCTTCCGATAGTCTCGCTTCTGCGCGAGTTCGTAAAGTTCAGGAAAGAGGTCGTCACCAGGCGCACGATATTCGAGCTGAGGAAGGCGCGCGAAAGGGCGCACATATTGGAGGGGTTCAAGATAGCCCTCGATAACATCGACGCGGTCATAAAGCTCATCAGGGCGTCAAAGGGCCCGAGCGAGGCGAAGGCCGGGCTTGTAAAGACCTTCGGTCTTTCCGAGATACAGTCGCAGGCGATACTTGAACTCCGGCTCCAGAGGCTTACCGCCATGGAGAGGGACAAGATAATGCAGGAGTACAAGGAGGTCCTTGCCGTTATAAAGGGCCTCGAAGAGATACTCGCCAGCGAAAAGCTCCTGATGGAGGTCATAGTAGGCGAGTTGAAGGAGATAAAGGACAGGTTCGGCTCCGAGAGAAGGACGAAGATCGTCGAGCAGACCGGAGAGATAACCCTCGAGGACATCATAGCCGAAGAGGACATGGTCGTAAATATCACGAGCGGCGGGTATATAAAGAGAAACCCGACGTCTCTTTTCAAGATACAGAGGCGTGGCGGCAAGGGCAAGACCGGCATGACCACCAAAGAAGAGGATTTTGTCAGCAACCTCTTTATCGCCTCTACGCACAGCTACATACTCTTTTTCACGGACAAGGGCAAGGTCTATGCCCTGAAGGTCTATGATATCCCGCAGGCAGGCAGGGCCGCCAAGGGCAAGGCCCTTGTGAACATCCTGAACATCGCCGCCGACGAGCATATAACCGCGTTCCTGCCGGTAAGGGTCTTTGTCGAGGAGAATTATATCGTCATGGCGACTGCCAACGGGGTCATAAAGAAGACTGACCTCATGTCATTTTCGAACATACGCTCAGGCGGGATAATAGCCATAAACCTCGACGGGGGCGACAGGCTCATCTCCGCGCGCTTGACCGACGGCAAGACGGACATATTCCTCGGCACTCACCTTGGCCAGGCGATACGCTTCGGCGAGGACGATGTCAGGGAGATGGGACGCCAGACAAGGGGAGTAAAGGCCATAAAGCTCGACGAAGGCGATGAGGTCGTATCAATGGAGACGGTCGAAGAGGGCGCGACCGTCCTTACGGTCACTGAGCACGGGTACGGCAAAAGGACCGAGTTCTCCGAGTACAGGGGGCAGAGCAGGGGCGGAAGCGGCCTTATAAACATAAAGATCACCGAGAAGAACGGCCCTGTCGCCGGCATCGTGAAGGTGCGCGACACCGACGAGCTGATGATATCGACCTCGGTCGGTAAGATTATAAGGATAGCCATGAAGGACGTCCCTGTAATAGGCAGATCTACTCAGGGCGTGAGGCTCATGGATATAGAAAAAGACGAGACTATCACAGGGATGGCGCCGATAGCTGAGAAGGAAGAAGACGAGTCAGCCTCTGAAGAGACACCTTCAGAGTGATCTCTAGAAGTGATCCCGGCAGGCAGGGCCTTATTCAGGTTTATGGTTATGGCTATTGCAGGCAGGCGGTACGTCTGCGGTGATTATCCACGGTGAGGCCTAGACCCTGCTGCTGCGCGTTTCCTTGAGATGTTGTTAAGCAGGTTGATACTGGACTTGTATTGGCGGCGATGCGTTTCCCTTTGATCCGGTTGCAGGGGCTGATACTGCCTAGTAAGGCAGAGGGCTTTTATCTCGACCGGATGGCATGTTTTATGAAGTGCCCCTTTTGTTTTGTATGATCCAAGAGGTAACTGCGGAGCGTTAGGACGCTCCGCAGTTCTTTAGATAGAGAGCCTGACACCCGAAGACAACGCTATGCGTTTAAATGATTGCAATTAAAGACCGCAACACCTATAAGGCTCATCTCTTGCCTCTTGTTTTTCATGGCTGCGGCGGCCCTTTTTGAGGGTTGTTCGTTCGACAGGGCGCATAAGGCGTATGAGAGGGGGGAAAGGCTCTTGGGCGACGGCGATTACTCCGGCGCGATTGCCGAGTATTCCAGCGTCGTCAGCGGATTTCCTTCGAGCGAGTGGGCGCCCAGGAGCCAGTACAAGATCGGCTTCATCTTCAACCACCATATAAATGATATGAACGGCGCCAGAGATGCCTACGCAAGGCTTCTTGTGCTTTATCCGGGGAGCGAAGAGGCTTTTAGCGCCCGTCAGGATATGGCCCAGACGTGGTCTACTCGGGGCGAGCACAGAAAGGCGATAGAGGAGTACCAGAGGCTTGTCCTGGAGAGGCCGGACTCCCGTCAGACGTTCCAGTACCTGATAGCCCTTGAGTATGTGATGATGAACGAGTTCCGCCAGGCGCGAGTCGAGCTTGTAGAGCTTTTAGACGTCATAACGAACCCGAACCTTGCGCCGCTTATCAGGTACGAGATAGCCAATACCTATTACATAGAAGGAAGCATGGACGAGGCCTTAAAGAGGTATGACGAGATCATAGAGAGATACCCGGGCCACTCTGTTGCGATCGACGCCAGGCTGGGCAAGGCGAAGGCGCTCGACGAGGCCGGGCGTCTCGATGAGGCCCTTGGAGTGCTTACAGGCCTTCTCGGAGAGTATCCCAACAAAGAGGCGATAGAGACAAGGATCAGATGGATAAAGAAGAGGCTGAAGTCAGGCCCCGGGGTTACGAAGGGGGACGCGTGGAAAGGGTAGCGGTCCTTGGGGCCGGAAGCTGGGGTACTGCGCTGGCGCAGATACTCGCTGACAAGGGGTTTTCCGTCTCTATGTGGATGAGGTCCGCCGAGCTCTGCGAACATATCGTCAGGGACAGAGAAAACGCTTTGTACCTGCCGGGCGTAATGCTCTCGAAAAACCTCGTGCCGACTTTAGATATAGCAGATGCGATAAGAGGCGCTCAGATGGTAGTGAGCGTAGTGCCTTCGCACGGCCTGAGGACGGTCGCCGCGACAATACTCCCGCTTGCAGCGAAGGACGCGATAATCGTGAGCGCCACAAAGGGGATAGAGGAAGGGACGAACCTCACCGCGTCAGGGATCATAAAAGAGGTTTTTGCCGGTACGAGCCGCACTGATCTTGTCGTTTTATCAGGGCCTTCTTTCGCGAAGGAGGTAAGCGTCAATCTTCCGGCGGCCGTATGCGCCGCGTCTGTCTCGCTTGAAGCGGCGCGCGCGGTGCAAAAGGCCTTTTCAACCCCCGCCTTCAGGGTCTATACGAACAGCGACGTTACCGGCGTAGAGCTCGGAGGCGCCCTTAAAAACGTAATCGCGATAGCCTCCGGCATCTCAGACGGTCTGGGGCTAGGGAATAACGCAAGGGCCGCTCTCATAACGCGGGGGCTTGCCGAGATGACCAGGCTCGGCGCGGCCATGGGCGCTAACCCCCTGACCTTCTCCGGCCTTTCAGGCATAGGCGATCTGGTGCTTACCTGTACAGGGCACCTGTCTAGGAACTATACGGTGGGCTATGAGATAGGAACGGGCAGACCGCTTGCCGATGTGATGAAAGGGATGCGCATGGTCGCGGAAGGCGTCAGGACCTCAAAAGGTGCCAGCGCTCTGGCGGCGAAGCACTCCGTAGAGATGCCTATAACTTCAGCTGTATGCGATGTCCTTTACGGCGGAAAGCCGGCGAAGGAGGCTGTCTTCGACCTTATGATGCGCGAGCTCAAAGGCGAGTAGGCGGCAGGTTAAAGTCTTTCAGGAAAGCTCCGATAAGAAGTATCCCGTTTTATGACTATGGATTCCAATAACGCAGGCCGATGCTGAAGAAAAGCCTTCATCTAAAGATACTTGTGCTGATAGTCGGCCTCCTCGCCTTAGGGGTGATCGTCTCCATCGTCTGGGAGATAAACAAGAAGGAGCGGGAGCTTCTCGACGAGAAGCTCAGGGCCAGCGAGTTCATGTCCAAGCCGATCCTCAATGCCATATACGAGGATATGCTCGAAGAGCGCGCTGACATGGCGCGCCATCTGATAAACAACCTGAGTAAGATCGAGGGCGTCGAGATCTACCTCATAAGGGGTAACGGTATAGAAGAGGCGTTTCGCGACCTAAAGACCATAAAAGAGGTCAAAAAAGAGTTTGGCGAGACACGGCCCGAGTGGCTGAGCGACCACCTCGACGAGAAGGATAACAGGGCCCGCCATATCGACAACGCGGACTTTAAAAGGGCTTTTGGCGCGTTCAAGACAGACTGGAAGAGCGGCTCGCGTTATTACATAGACAGGGGCGGCCTTGACCCGGTACTCACCTACCTCCAGCCTATCGAGAAGAAATCCAAGTGCAAGACATGCCATTCCGGCGAAGGCTCAAGGGGCATACTCGTCATCAGGACGTCCCTTGCCGAGATGTATTCGGCGATAGCCGCAGGCAGGAACCAGTGGATAATCTCAGGACTGATCTCTATGGCTGTCGGCGCTATCCTGCTTTCGATGCTTATAAAGAGGTCGATAACAGGCCCCATACAGAAGAGCGTAGATGTCATAAAGAGGATAACCGAGGGCAAGGCCGGGATAGACGAGAGGATCGAGGTGACCTCCGAAGACGAGATGGGCTACATGGCTGCGGCCTTCAACAATATGCTCGACAGCCTCGGCAAGCGGGCCGAGGAGAACAATAAACTCTTCGATATGGTTACCAAGAGCAGGGAGGAGTGGGTCGCCACCTTCGATGCCATACAGGATTACATCTCCATTCATGACAGGGACTACAGGATAATAAAGATAAACAAGTCGCTTGCCAGAAAGTTCAATGCCTCGCCCGAGGACCTCATCGGCAGGAAGTGCTACGAGCTCTTTTACTGCCGCGACAACCCGCAGTTTGTCTGTCCTCATTCAAGGACGCTTGCCACCGGAGAAGCGGCCTCGGCTGAGGTAGAGGACATGGTCATGGAGGGTTCCTTCAACGTCACGACCTTCCCGGTCCTGGATGAGGACGGCGTTGTATGGGCGAGCGTCCATGTGACAAGGGACATAACCCAGGAGAAGATGCTGAGAGAGCAGTTGATACACTCGGAGAAGCTCTCGAGCGTAGGAAAGCTCGTTGCCGGCATAGCCCACGAGCTCAACAACCCGCTCATGGGCATCATGGGGTTCAGTCAGATACTTATGGATACGCCAGGGGACAGGAAGCTTGAAGACGTAAAGGATAAGCTGAGGAAGATATACCACGAGTCTTTGAGGACCGCCAAGATCGTGCAGAACCTTCTGATGTTCGCCAGGGCGAAGAAGACCGAGCGCGGGTTCCATAGCGTAAACGACATCATCAGGCACACGCTTGAGCTTCGCGAGTATTCACTTAAATCAAACAACATCAGGGTAGCGCTCGACCTTGACGCCGGGCTTCCCAGGACGATGGTCGATCTCTTCCAGATGCAGCAGGTATTCATAAATATCATTAACAATGCCGAAGACGCTATGGTCTCTACAAAAGAAGCCAGGTCAGGCGGAGGCTCTCTCACCATAAAGACCAGCGTAAGCAGGCGTAAGATAGAGGTCAGTTTCAGGGATAACGGGCCGGGTCTTTCCAAGGGGATAATAAACAAGGTCTTTGACCCGTTTTTCACCACAAAGGACGTCGGCAAGGGTACCGGCCTCGGGCTTTCGATAACGCATGGCATAGTCACCGAGCACGGCGGGACGATCGAGATAGCAAGCCCGGACGACGGAGGCGCCCTCGTTACGGTGGAGCTGCCTATCGTTGAGAGAGAGCAGTGGGAAGAGGTGAAGACAGCCGTTGAGACAGGCTCGATGTTCAGCGGCGTAACAGACAAGAACGTACTCGTTGTCGACGATGAAAAATCGATAAGGGAGGCGCTCGAAGAGGTCCTGAAGCGGGAGGGTTTCTCGGTAGAGACGGCGCGTGACGGCAGGGAGGCTCTCGATATAATGGAGCGGAGGAGGTTCTCGCTCCTTATAACGGACGTGAAGATGCCGGGCATAGGCGGCATGGACCTGTATGACAGCGTAGTGGCAAAACACGGCTATCTTAAAGACAAGATAATAATGGTGACAGGTGACGTATTCAGTCAGGGGGTCAAGGACTTCCTCGACCGAACCGGGTGCAACTACATACTGAAGCCTTTCGAGCCGAAAAAGCTCCTTGATCTTATAAAGAAGGTCCTGTAGAGGACGCGACTCGCCTGATACTCTGTTATAATACCGGTCTGTGAGGTTCACGGTAATAATACCCGCCCTTGATGAGGCGCAGTTCGTCGGCAGGGCGATAGCTTCGGCAGGCATTGGCGTCGCTGATGTATTGGTGGCGGACGGCGGAAGTGCGGACGGTACGCAACTTGCTGCGCTAAGGCTCGGCGCCAGGGTGATAGATGTTCCGAGAGGCAGAGGGGGACAGATGGACGGCGCGGCAAGCGTTGCCACAGGCGATGTCTTTGTATTTCTGCACGCTGATACTACGCTTCCGCCGCTCTGGCATGAGGCTGTAGAGGCCGCCCTTGGGGATGCAGGCGTGGTTGGAGGCGCCTTCAGTCTGAGGATAGACGGGAGAGGTTTTTTTTACAGGTTTGTGGAGAGAAGCGTTGCTCTACGCAGCCGGGCGCTTGGCCTCATATACGGCGACCAGGCCATATTCGTGAGAAGAGAGGCGTTTTTCAAGGCGGGAGGTTTCCGTAAACTTCCGTTGATGGAAGACGTGGATTGTGTTAGAAGGTTAAAGAAGGCCGGCAGGGTCGTTGTGCTGGATAAGAGCGTGACCACTTCTGCAAGGCGGTGGAATGAAAAAGGCCGCCTCATCAATACAGTCAGAAACTGGTTTTTTCTTGCGCTTTATTTTATGGGTATTTCCCCAGAGGCGCTCTACAAGCGGTATTACTCCGGCGGCCGCAAGCGGCATGATTCCGAGTAAAGTCCAACTTTTGAAAGGAGATTGGAGATGGAGATAAAGACGGTAGCGGGTCTGCATGAGATGCTAAAGGGGGCTGTCGTTATCAAGGGGCAAGGGGTAGAGGTCACAGACGAGAAGAGGCTCAGAGGCGAGCCGATAGACGCGCTCATCTATAACGCGGTCTTTTCCGCAGATGCCGGGGTCGCAGCTGAGGCGAGAAGGCTCGTAACCGCGATCGGAGAGTCCCTTGGGATCAGGTCCGCGTCCATCCATGGCCTCTACATGGCGATGGGAAGGGGCGAATGTGCCGGGTTTACAGTGCCTGCCGTGAACATACGCGGACTTACTTATGACACGGCCAGGGCTTTTTTCAGGTCGGCCAGGAAGAATAATTCAGGGGCGTTCATATTCGAGATAGCAAAGAGCGAGATAGGATATACAGAGCAGAGGCCCGCGGAGTATACGGCCTGTTGTCTTGCGGCGGCTATAAAAGAGGGGTTCAGGGGCCCGGTCTTTATCCAGGGCGATCACTTCCAAGTCAACGCCAAGAACTACGCCAAGGACAAGACCGCGGAGGTCGAATCCCTTAAAAAGCTGATAAAAGAGGCGCTTGACGGCGGCTTTTACAATATCGACATAGACGCCTCGACGGTAGTCGACCTGACGAAGACGGATGTCATCGAGGAGCAGAGGCCCAATTACGAGATAACCGCTGAGCTTGCGGAGTTCATAAGGGCTAACGAGCCGAAGGGTATTACTGTTTCCGTGGGCGGAGAGATAGGTGAAGTTGGGGGCAGGAACTCTACCGAAGAGGAGCTGGTAGCCTTCATGGACGGCTTCAACAAGAGGCTTCCGAAAGGGATGGCCGGGATAAGCAAGATCAGCATACAGACAGGGACCTCGCACGGCGGGGTCGTGATGCCTGACGGCACGATAGCGAAGGTGAAGGTCGACTTCGATACCATAGAGAAGCTGTCAAAAGTAGCAAGAGAGGCCTACGGCCTGTGCGGGATAGTCCAGCACGGCGCTTCGACCCTGCCTGACGACGCGTTCGGGATATTCCCCAAGCGCGGCACAGGAGAGGTCCACCTTGCCACCGGCTTCCAGAACATGGTCTATGACAGCGCGAACTTCCCTCAGGACCTGAAGATGGAGATATACGCGCACCTCATAAAGGCGCACTCGGATGAGAGGAAGGATACGGATACGGAGGAGCAGTTTATCTACAAGACGAGGAAGAAGGGTTTCGGTCCTTTCAAAAACAGGATCTGGACGCTTGATAAAACGATAAGAGAGCGGATAGGCGCCGAGCTAGAAGCCCGCTTCGACCTGTACTTCGACAGGCTCAACGCTAAGAATACCGCCGTACATGTAAAAAAACATGTCGGATGAAAAATATTTCATGCTGTGATATAATCCGTGCAAATATCATAAAGGAGCAATGCAGTCGATGATACCCGCAACGCAGCTAAGGGTCGGAATGACCATACTTTATAACGGAGAGCCTTTTAGGGTCCTTACCGTACAGCACATAACGCCCGGCAACTGGCGCGGCATGGTGCAGACCAAGTTGAGGAGCCTGAAGACCGGGTCAAGCGTTGAAAACAGGTTCCGCTCCGAAGATAAGCTGGAGAAGGCGGCCCTTGAGCAGCACGAGATGGAGTACCTCTACAGCGACGGCACGGACTATCACTTCATGAACAGCGAGACGTACGAGCAGGTCGTCATATCAGGCGACGTGCTCGGGGACAACGTCTATTATCTCGTGCCGAACATCAAGTTCATGATCGAGTACTACAGCGGCCTGCCGGTAGGCGTGGAGCCGCCAAAGATAGTCGAACTTAAGATCATCGAGACTGCGCCTAACATCAAGGGCGCGACAGCCTCGGCCTCGCCCAAGCCGGCGACTCTGGAGACCGGCCTTGTCGTGAACGTCCCTTCCTTCATAGGGGTCGGCGAGGTCATCAGGGTCGATACCGCCGAGGGCAAGTACCTTGAGAGGGCGAAGTCCTGATAGATCTTCGAAGGCCGATAGTCCGGCCCGCAGATCTGAGATCGCCATAAGATATTGAAAGAGACAAAGGGACGGCGATTCGGATCGCCGTCCCTTTGTCATGTTGGTCTTGCTGATAGTCCGGTTCGAGTCATACTCATGCGGCCCTTGCCGTCCCTCTTTCCAAGAGGGACGGCAAGGGCTTTTTTTGTTGTAGAGTTCCTCAAGACGTTCGCCCAGCCTGTCCTTTAACAGTATTCCAATAGCTCAGGGTATATAACCAGCCTGTAACGCGTCTGTCGATCTCCGGCGTCCGCATAATGCCCATATATTCCCGATGGTCAGCTGATCAGACTTATGTGAGTCTGGTCACTGTTTTATGAAGTGCCGCTGCCTATAATCGGCAGTGTTATGTCCGGTTTGGGAGCGGTGCGCCTCTTGAAAAGGTTGTAGATATTAAGGGCGGCAAGAGGCTGTCAGGCGTTCTCGTTATCAAGGAAGGGAGTGTTTCGCGAGTGGAGATGAAAGGGGTCAGTCTTCTGGTATACATGGTGCCGCTCGCGCTCATCTGGGCGGTTTACATCGGCGGAAGGGCCAAAAAAAAGAAGAGCGCGATCGCTGTCAGAGATGAGGCGGTCGCGGCAGGCCTTATCGAGCCGGCCTCGCTCCATCCGCTGATCGATCATACGAAATGCCTCGGTTGCGGCTCATGCATAAGCGCGTGCCCTGAACAGCCGGGCCATCAGGTCTTAGGCCTTATCGACGGGAAGTCCCATCTCATCGGCCCTGCGGACTGCATAGGCCACGGCGCGTGCAAGTCAGCCTGCCCTTCGGAGGCCATTACCCTCGTTTTTGGAACGGAAAAGAGGGGTGTCGACATACCATTTGTTTCCCCGACCTTTGAGACGAACGTCCCGGGCATATTCATAGCAGGAGAGCTTGGCGGCATGGGCCTCATTCGAAACGCGATTGAACAGGGACGGCAAGCAATGGAGTCTGTGAGAAAGATGGAAGGGCTCGGTAAAGGCGACGGTGTGGACGTTGTCATAATCGGTGCTGGCCCGGCAGGGTTTTCAGCCTCGCTTGCGGCGATGGAGCATAAGCTGAAGTCCGTGACAGTAGATCAGGAGACGCTTGGCGGGACGGTCTTTCAGTTCCCGAGGGGAAAGCTTGTAATGACGGCGCCTGTCGATCTTCCTATGGTGGGAAAGGTCAAATTTAAAGAGACTACGAAAGAGGAGCTGCTGTCCTTCTGGCAGAAGGTCGAGAGAGAGGTCGGGCTTAAGATAAACTACTCGGAACGCGTCGATGAGATAACAAAGACTGAAGCAGGGTTCGTCGTAAAGACAAGCCGCGCGTCATATCAGACGAAGGCCGTAGTGCTTACCATAGGCCGCAGAGGCACGCCTAGAAAGCTCGGCGTGCCGGGCGAAGACCTCTCCAAGGTGACTTATCGTCTCATCGACCCGGAGCAGTATAGAGGGGCGCATCTGCTCGTGGTGGGCGGAGGAGACAGCGCGATGGAGGCCGCGGCCTCTGTCGCAGAGCAGGCGGATACGACTGTGACCCTGTCATACAGGGGAGATGCCTTCAGCAGGGCAAAGGAAAAAAACAGGCAGAGGATAAGGAAGGCCGAGGAGTCGGGCAGGCTCAAGGTGATGCTCAACTCGAACGTAAAAGAGATCAGGGAAAAGACGGTCCTCATCGAGCAAAAGGGAGAGATGCTGGAGATCAGGAATGAAGCCGTGATCGTAAGCGCCGGCGGCATACTGCCCACCGAGTTTTTAAAGAAGGTCGGGATAAACGTGGAGACAAAGTATGGCACGGCCTGATAGCGGCTTTAGATACATGTGGGGGAGTGCCTCAGGCTTCTCGTCTGCATTTATATCAAGAAAGATATTTTGTACCGCGGCTATTGCCGGGGCTCTGTTTTTTTGTGCTGTCCCTGAGAGCGGCGGAGCCGATGTCCGCGAGCAAGTGAAGTCTGCCGCAAGGGCAAGGGATTATGAGGCGCTTGTCGGCCTGCTAAGGCCGCTTGCCTTGAAAGGAGACGCCTGGGCGCAGTACCAGCTTGCCGGACTGTATCGCTCAGGCAGAGGCGTTGAGAGAGATGATGCAGAGGCCTTCAGATGGTTTTTGAAGGCGGCGAAGCAGGGCGATGCGAACGCGCAGTACAGCGTCGGGATGATGTATGAGAACGGCTGGGGCGTGGAGGCGAGCGGTGATGACGGACTCCTCTGGTTCGGCTCTGCCGCGGCCGGTGGAAGCGATCTTGCAAAAAAAAGGCTTGAGCAGGGGAGCGCAAAGACAACAGCAGCCGAAGACCCGCAAGAGGCTCTTATGAAGGCCGCCTCAAGAGGGAAGGTTGAAGAGGTCGAGAGGCTTATAAAGGCAGGGGCAAGGGTTGATAAGGCCGATCTCTCAGGACGCACTCCCATGATGGAGGCCTCGGCGGCCGGCCACGGTACAGTCGTCAAAGCGCTGATAAAGGCAGGGGCCGGCATTGAACTGAAGGATAAGTTTGGGGATAACGCCTTGATACTCGCTGTTAAGTCAGGCAGGCTCGATGCTGTAGAGCCGCTACTTGGAGCGGGCGCCAGGGTCGATGAGATAGACGCCAACGGCAATACGCCCCTTATGATTGCTTCAGTCAAGGGCTTCAGGGAGATCGTCGTAGCCCTGCTGCAGAGAAACGCTGATGTAAACATGAAGAACAAGAACGGACAGTCTGCTATAGGGCTTGCCTCGAGGCAGAGCCACCTGTCGATAGTGGCTGAACTCGACAGCAGGGGGGCGGTCCATGATAGCCCAGGTGAAAAGGCGAAGAAAGCGGCGGTCAGGCTTGAAGACGTTCAAAGCGCTACAGCCTCGATGTCAGGCAGGGGAAAGCAGTTTGAAGGATGGCCCGCTCTTATGATAGCGGCTCAGATGGGGCAGGTAGAGGCGATGAAACTGCTTCTCGCTAAAAAGCCTTCGGTCGATGAGCGCGATAGCGAAGGGCATACAGCCCTGTCAAGGGCTTCAAGACAGGGGCATGAAGATGCAGTAAAGCTTCTGATCAGTGCCGGTGCTGACATTAACGCGGCTAATAAAGAAGGCATGACGCCGCTTATGTGCGCATCGGAAAAAAATCACGTGAAGATCATGCGGATGCTTATAGGAGCAGGGGCAAGGGTCAATGCGAGGGCTGCCAGCGGAAAGAGCGCGTTGACTGAGGCTGTCAGAGGCGGCCACGCGGCGGCAGTCGATGTGCTCATGGACGCCGGGGCCGATATAAATACTGCAAAAAAAGGTGAGACTACGCCGCTTATGTGGGCGGCGCGTCTTGGCAGAAAAGAGACTGTAGAGGCGCTCTTAAGGCGCGGCGCCGAGGTGAATGTCCGGAATAAGGATGGGCGCACCGCGCTCTTTTTAGCGGCAGAAGAGGGGCATGCTGACCTTGTCGGCTTGCTTGTGAAGGCAGGGGCCGATGCAAACAGGTCGTATGCAGGAGGCGACAGCGCCCTTTCCAGAGCGGCTTATCTCGGCAATACCGCAGTTGTAAAGGCGCTTATCACCGCTGGGGCCAGGGTCGGGCATGTGAGCGGCCAGGGGAATACGCCGCTCATGCTCGCTTCTGACAGGGGGCATGGCGAGACGGCAAAGACGCTGATAGCGGTAGGGTCTGAGATCGACGCTAAAAATTCGAACGGGAATACCGCTTTGATGTTAGCCGCGGCAGGCGGACACGTTGAGATCGTCGCCTCGCTGCTCGAAGCCGGGGCAGACCCGGCTCTAAGGAACAAGAAGCGTGAACAGGCCATTACGCTTGCCAGGGGGCGCACTGAGGTTGTCTCTCTTCTGGAGAGGCGGAAAAACTCAGGAAAGAAGATCCTGGGGTTGTTCTGACGCTCTTGATCGGCAGATGGCGGTTTGCCTCAGGACTGATTGAAAAAAGGGAGTTCATTATGAGCAGTGTTGATGCGGGCGTAAGGCCTGTAGCGGTCGGAGGGCAGAGTCTTCGTGAGCCCGGGCCGGCGCAAAATAATCCATCAAAAAAAGATGCAACCGATTCATCCGGCAGGGATATCGGATCGGCAGTATCCGCGCTCGCGTTTTTTCTTGCTGTCTCGTTCTCTGTTTACGTAGGCTGGGATGCGAGCGGCCTTGAATGGATAGTCCCTGAGTCAGGCCTGGGCTACGGCCTCGGAATAGCAGGGGGCGTAATGCTGCTGATGCTTCTTCTCTATCCTCTCAGGAAGAAGTCGAGGTTCATGCGCAACTGGGGCGGGGTTAAGCACTGGTTCAGGGCGCACATGATAATGGGGGTCGCGGGGCCGGTGCTCATCGCGTACCACTCAAACTTCAGCTTCGGGTCGATGAACAGCAACGTCGCTCTTCTATCAATGCTGACAGTGGCTGGAAGCGGGCTTGTCGGAAGATACCTGTATTCCAAGGTACACCGCGGTCTGTACGGCAGGGAGGTAACCCTTAAGGAGCTGAGGCATGATCTTGAGGCTAACATGGAAAGATCTGTCTCGGTCTTGAACTATGCCCCTGTTGTCTATAAGAGGCTGCTGGCGTTCGATGCGGATATGCTGAAGGCGAGAGACGGCGCGTTCGAGAGGTTCGGCTACTTCATCGCAACCGTGCCGAGATCATGGCGGCTGCGCCTCAGGCTTAGCGCTGAGCTGAAGTCCGCTCTTAAAGAGGCGGCTGTCAAAGAAGGGTGGCAGGCCTCGGTGGTATCGGAGAGGGAACGGTCGGCAAGGGCGCACCTCGGCTCTCACATCAGCGCGGCTGTGGCTATGGCCGTATTCGGATTTTATGAAAGGACGCTGGCGCTCTGGCACCTCTTTCATTTTCCGCTCTTTATCATGCTGGTACTGACAGCGATCATCCATGTCGTAGCCGTACACATGTACTGATCGGATGGATACTATTCGCGCGGTAATAGGGTTTTTTGCGGTGCTGGCGGTATCTCTGGCTGTTGTGCTGACAGCGGGAGGTACGGCTGTGGCGACGAGTGTCGAGCGGATGATAATGCCCGGCGAGGTGATAGGCGTCCACGCGAAGTACGAGAACGAGTGCGGCCGCTGTCATAAGCCGTTCAGCAAGGTCACGCAGTCGAGGCTCTGCCTCGACTGCCACGATAAGGTAGACAAGGACATGACAGGCAAGGCCGGGTATCACGGCATCAGCCCTGAGACGCGCCGTACCGAGTGCAGTCATTGTCATGCAGAGCACAAGGGCAGAGGGTTTGACGCTGTCAGGCTCGATAAAGAGACGTTCGATCATACACAGACTGATTATGAGCTTAAAGGCAAACACGCCTCTGTTGTATGCGCCGGGTGCCACGAGCAGAAAAAGAAGTTCAGGGACGCGCCCTCGAAGTGCCTTGATTGCCATAAGAGAGATGATGTTCATAAAGGAAAGCTCGGGGAGAAGTGCGCCGGATGCCATGACGAAAAGTCCTGGAGGAAGGCCCGCTTCGACCATTCAAAGACAAAGTTCCGGCTCGCAGGGAAGCATGCTGACGCGCCGTGTTCGAGCTGTCATCCGAACGAGCGCCACAAGGACACCCCGTCTGACTGCGCCTCGTGCCATAAGCTTGAAGATACCCATGCCGGGAGCTATGGCAAAAAATGCAATGACTGCCATAACGCCAGGGAGTGGAAGAAGGCTACTTTTGATCATGACAAGACAAAGTTCCCTCTTAAAGAAACGCATATCAAGGTCAGATGCTTCGATTGCCACGGCCAGCAGTTCTACGGGAAAAAAGTCCCGACAGATTGTGCCGGCTGCCACAAGAACGACGACGAGCACAAAGGCAGGTTCGGGGACAAATGCAAGGACTGCCACACGCCCGGCAGATGGAAGAAGTCGTCCTTTGATCACTCTAAGACAAAGTTCGCGCTAAGAGAGAGGCACGAGAAGGCGGCGTGCAACTCATGCCACAGGGCGGCAGGCAGCGGCGGAAAACTTGATAGCGCCTGCTATGGATGCCACAAGGGAAGTGACGCGCACAAGGGGCAGCAGGGTAAGAGCTGCGAGAAGTGCCACAACGTGAGGGGATGGGCGACCAGGGTCTCTTTTGATCATGACATCACTAAATTCCCGTTGATAGGGCTGCACGCGGTTGCCCCATGCGAGCAGTGCCATACGTCAGCTACCTATAAAGATACTAAGAAAGGGTGCGTGGACTGCCACAAAAAAGATGACGACCACAAGATGCGCCTCGGCGAGAGGTGTGATACCTGCCACAACCCGAATGGCTGGCGTCTATGGAGGTTCGATCACGCGAAGCAATCACCGTTTGTAATCGACGGCGCCCACAGATCGCTTGACTGCCTCGCCTGTCACAAGGAACCGGTCAAGGAGATAAGTCTTTCAGGGTGCTACAGCTGTCACAGGGCCCAGGACGAGCATGACGGCAGGTTCGGCAAATCGTGCGAAAGGTGCCATCTGACCAGTTCGTTTGAGAAGCTGAAGGACGGAGTCCTTCATTGATAGCCTCGTACCAAAGTACATACGCCTTAAAACAGAGGTGGAAGATGCCAAGTCTCAGAAGTCTTGTCGTTGATCTGTGCTGTGCCGTATTCGGGTTTCTGGGGTTTGTCTTGCTGCTCCTGTGCGTATTCGGAGCTACGGGAGCGCTGGCAACGGAGCCGGCGGGCGGCGGGCGATATGTCGTCATAATCATGGAGTCGCCCTCTCCTATTGACCCTGCAAAGACGCGTGAGACAACAGGGTTCGAGAGCTATCAGCTATATACTACAAACACCGTTGAAGACGGACGCGCGAGACATAGGCTTCGCCTCGGCTTTTTCGAGACAAGAGAAGAGGCCCGGAAGGTAGCGGATTCGCTCAAGGGCAGATACAACGGAGCTACAGTCGAGTTCGTCTCAAGGGCTGATGTGAGAAACTCGGCGCGCTCTGCCGTATTTACATCCGGCACGGATGCTTCATTCAGACAGGCTTCGCAAAGGTCAGAGGCAGCCAAAGAGACTCCTTCCGCAACAGGGGCGGAGGCTACCAAACGAACAGGCATGGGCTTTGATCATCTAAAGACAGGTTTTCAGCTCACAGGCGGACACGCAAAGGTAAGGTGTGAAGGGTGTCACAGCCGGGGGATATTTACAGGGACGCCCAACAGGTGCGCCGGATGTCATGGCGGCGGCAAAGCGGGTTCGACATCTGCAAAGCCTGTTAACCATATACCTGTCGAGGCGCCTTGCGACGCGTGCCATTCGTCTGCCTCATGGAAGTCGTCAACAAGGATGGACCACGGGGCGGTCTCAGCTCAGTGTGTCGTATGCCACAACGGAAAGTTTTCTACGGGAAGGCCGTCTGATCATCTGACAAGCGGCAGTATCTGCAGGGAGTGCCATACTACGAGGGGATGGAGGTTCGCGCGCTTCGATCACACCAATATATCAGGCTCCTGCTCAACGTGTCATAACGGCACCAAGGCAACAGGCAAGCCTCCGACTCATATAACGTCAGGTAGCGTCTGCGAAGATTGCCATACTCCTTCAGGCTGGCGGCCTGCGCGTATGAGCCATACTAACGTTACAGGCTCCTGCTCAACGTGTCATAACGGCACCAAGGCAACAGGCAAGCCTCCGACTCATATAACGTCAGGTAGCGTCTGCGAAGATTGCCATACTCCTTCAGGCTGGCGGCCTGCGCGTATGAGCCATACTAACGTTACAGGCTCTTGTTCGACCTGTCATAACGGCACCAAGGCTACAGGCAAGCCTCCGACTCACATTATATCTACTAATGTCTGCGATGATTGCCACTCTACTTCTGCATGGAGGCCTGCGCGTATGAACCATGCTAACGTTACAGGCTCTTGCTCGACCTGTCATAACGGCACAAAGGCTACAGGCAAGCCTCCGACTCACATTATATCTACTAATGTCTGCGATGATT